>ERZ824473.686-NODE-686-length-57558-cov-36.763699_pt1 | contig 57558 bp, 33 predicted proteins | sample MGYA00519874_ERZ824473 | MGnify/ENA primary metagenome ERZ824473 (study PRJEB31778, sample SAMEA3449151) | human gut metagenome | biome: human gut; feature: human-associated habitat; material: faeces | place: United Kingdom | collected 2010/2012 ... | reverse complement strand
TGGTTGCCACCACAGAGTGCTGTAATACGCAATATACCAATCTTCTTGCACACTCCCCGCAACCAATTAGAAAACACTTAAGTTTTAAACTTAAGTGTTTTTTTCGAAGAAAAAGTAATTATATATAGAGAGTGTAAAGAAAGTTCAAGTAAATATGTGAAAGGCGTAATAACTGTGGAAATCTAATAAAAGCAGTGCATATAATGAAAAAATATATAAGCTTTAGTTAGATAACTAACAAAAAATAAAAATAGTTAAATTATTCACAATAAAAAACATAATTTTTACAAAAAATGCAAAAAAATACAAAAAAATATAAAAATCTACTTTATTTTTATAAATAATATATGTATAATATAAAAAGACAAAAGAAGAAGGGAAGAAGTTTGAAGATGAATATACAATATATTAACAAAGAACCAAGCAAAATGGAGATATTCGAAATAATGGATTCAATTCAAGCAGAAATAGATGAACAATATGAAATGAATATATTCGAAGAAAATGAGAATATGATTACATCTGTTTGTGCATACCATTTTGATAGAATTGTTGGTATGGGAAGAATAGTACAAGAAGGAAATACGCTTTATATACAGGATATAATAGTAAAACCAGAATATAAAGGGGAAGAAATTGAAAACAATATAATTGTTGCATTATTTAAACAGATAAACGAATTAAAAAGGTTTAGTTCAAGCATTCAAAGATGTTTGGAAGTTGAAGAAAAAGAAGAAAATTTTTTTAATAGGTTTAGTTTCTTAACAAAAGAAAAACAAGAATTAGGAGCATAATATATAAATTCACACGGTCTTTAATGATATTTGACACCATGTGAATTTTTTTCATAAAAGTAAAAGGGAGAAATTAAATGGACGAAGAAGTTTTAAAAAATGTAATGGAATTATTTACAAAAGTTTGTAAAAATGATGTAAATCCAATAAAGAGTTACAAGCAATATTTAGATGAGCTTACTAATGAAGACATAACTAATATTATAATCTTTTTTTCTACAATGATAAAAAATGAAAAAGATTTAGAAAAGATAAATAATATTTTAAATGAGAGTAAAGAAAATAAAGAATTAGAAATATTAAAGAATATAAAAAAAATAATAAATTTGGAAATGCAAGTGTTTTCAAAAAGTATACTGCAAGATATAGTTAATATTTTAAAAAATAATGGATATATAGAGTGTAAAATTGAAATGTTGCCATTTGAATTAAATACTTTAGTTGTTTTGAAATATTTTGGAACTATATTTGTAAATATAAAAGATGATATAATAAAAATACATATGCCAATAGAGATAATGAAGATTGTTAATGAAGAAATCAATCTAAAAGGTATAGATATGGTAAATAAAGAAAGAGAAGATGTAATAACTTTTATAGAAGGAATTTTAAATGCATATGGAATGATTTCTATAAAAGATGCTTATGTAATGTTTAAAAAATTATATAGATATATTATGTTCGAAAATTTTGAAAGATATATTTTCTTTACAGCAAATATAATGCATATGAACTTCAAAGCGGATGAAGAATTCTTATATAATATAAACTTGTTGGATGAGGAGATACCAGAGTTGGGAGAAATGCATTTGGATTTAGATTATTGTGAATATCAATTAAATGAAATAATTCTACTGGCAGATAACAAGTATTATATAAAATATATGCAGTATAAAGCATTAAAAGAATTTGTTGAAAGTAAATTGGATATTCCGATAGAAGTAATAAAAGAGGAAGTACTTGATTATTATATTATACTTGCCCAAATGGATGTGGAAGATGCAGAGAGTTATATGGAAGATAAGTTATCAGATTTAGATATAAAAGAAAGATGTAAAAGACAATTAAAGGAGTATATTAGAGAGGTATATGATATATGTCCAAAATGGAAATTAAAGGGAAAAATAAAATATAAAAAAAGTGATAAGATAAGAATATTAAAATTTCCAGAAGTAAAAGATTAAATAAAAATATATAAAAAAATAAGAAAAAACTGTGGTAATAAAAAAGATTGATAAATACAATATCACAAGAGTTTTTTTCTTATTTTTTATTGTAATAGATTGAAAATTATGGTATAATAATTATGTAATTGAACAATAAATTAAAAGGAGATGATATAATATGATGAATAAAAAGAAGGCTATTCCTCTTTTAATTATAGTTATATTATTAATAAATGTATTACTTCCAACAGCATATAAAGGGTTTATATCATATGCTGAAGATGCTGATGGAAGCTTTAATGTTGAAGTAGATAGTTCAGATATAAGTAATATAAAAATTAAAGCAGGAGGAAATTTTAGTTCGAAAATAACTAGTATAAAGTATACAGATGGCGGGAAAATAGAAAAAGATAAAGTTGTTGATTACTTTAATGATTCTAAAAATAATATTGTAGATATTACAAAGCAAAATCAAGGAGTTACTGAAAATGTTTTAGCTATAACAATAGAAAAAGCTGTTCAAGGAAAAGAATATACAATTTTAGTTGTTTTTGAAGATGGAAGTGCATATATTGGATATGCATCTATAGGAAAAAGAGAAAGTGGAACATCTGAAATTTCATATGATTATTCTAGTCCAACTTTAACAATTAAAGTTGTAAATGATACTAATAATATTGTTTTAGTGAAAATAGCAAAGGCATCTGAGATTTTGCAAGATAGTGATTTTGAAACTAAAGGTGAAGAATTACCAATAACTGTATCTAAAAATGTGACAACAACATACACAATTAAAGAAGAATGTGCATATAAAATATATGCAAAAGATTCAGAAGGACATTATTCAATAAAAGAAACAAATAAATTAGCAATAACATCAAATAAAGAAATAAATATATATCATAAGAAAGATGATAATAATGCAATTATAATAAAAGCAAAAGATTCAGCACATAAAATAGTAAAGATGAAAGTGATGGTTTCTGAAGGAGAAGTTTCACTAGAAGAAATAAAAAATAGTGGAACAGATATAAAAATAACAGAAGGAATAGAAGTTGTAGGTGAATATACAATATCTGGGGAACATAAATACATAACAGTATATATTGAAGATGAATATGGGGCAAACCACAAATATGGTAAAACAATAAGTTCAATAGAAGAAGATATAGTAGTTGTTCCGGTAGATCCGGATCCAACACCAGACCCAACACCAGATCCAACACCAGATCCAACACCAGATCCAACACCAGATCCAACACCAGATCCAACACCAGACCCAACACCAGATCCAACACCAGATCCAACACCAGATCCAACACCAGACCCAACACCAGATCCAACACCAGACCCAACACCGGATCCAACGCCAGATCCAACACCAGATCCAACACCGGATCCAACACCAGATCCAACACCAGACCCAGCACCAGCCCCAACGCCAGATGATCCATCAAAAGGAGACAATGGAGATGAAATTGTTGTACCTATGCCAGATAATAGTAATGGCAATGGAAATAGTGGAAATCAAATAAGTAATTCTGATAAATCAAATCAAAATGAAGAAAATAATTCATCAAAATCTGAAAATAATAATATTGATGATAGTGCTAATAATAATACTAATAATAGCACAGATAGTATAATCAACCAAGTAACAAAAAACAATACTAATAATTTTGAAACAACAAGTCCAACTAATATAAACGAGGCACAGGATATTAATAGTAGTAATGATGAAACACTTCCAAAAACTGGAGTCGAAGATACAGGAATTATATTATCAATAATTGCATTTGCAGGAATTGCAATTATATCATTAATAAAATTTATAAAAATGAAATAAGAAAGATAGGCTAAAAAATGAAGTGAACTTTAAAGTTCACTTCATAAAAAGCCTTTTTTTATTCTTTATAAATTTCTGCAAATTTTGTGTTATAGTAAGTTTTTGTATTGTTTTTTGTTACTATAATGTAATTAGAATATATTGAAACTTGGCTATCACTGTCAAAGTTCATAGATTTTCCTGTTAATAAATTGTAAACAGAAGTTTCTTCTGAATCTGAAAGAGTAGCTTTTACAAATGTGCTATAACTATATGAATCAACATTAGAAGATTTAAAACTAAATATAGTTTTTTTGTTTTTTAAGTTAATAACATTATAAGTATCATTTGTTTTGGCTAGAATTAATTCTTTTCTTGTTTTTGATTTTATATAGTTAAATGTTGGTGGTGATAAAAATTCTATATCATCATATTCACATGATAAAACTGTTTTATCTTTTTTCATGACCCCGTGCTTATTATTTGAAGTAAAAGATTTATATCCTGTTAAACTTTCAATAGAATTTGTTGAATCCTTTACAGGTTTTTCTGATAATGTGGTTTGTTTTTTTAAATCATAGTAAGAATATCTATCAGAATAGTCTTTTGAGCTATTATAAATTTGAAGAATTTTGTTTTCTATATCATAATAAGATAAGTCTATATTTTCATCTGTTTCATATGCGATCTTGTTTTTTGATACGCAAATTACTTTTTTATTATTTGAGTTAACATTCGAAATTGTAAAAATGTTATCATTATCAACTAAAATAGAATCTTCTGTAAAATCATATACAGTTTTACCATTTTTTAAATTTATTATAGCATATTTTTTGTTATCCACATTAATTTTGGCATATTGTTCACCTAATCTTTCATCAGCTTCAGAAATTGTACATGAAAAGAATTCTTCAGAATCCTTAAACTTGTATGAATAGACTTTTTTTCCTTTGTTATTTATAATTCCACACTCAGTTGCTTTATGGTTTTTGTCATATTGTATAAAAGAAGAATATCCGTAACTTCTGTAAGTAATATCTGAATTATCATCAGATATTTGTTTTAGTTTTTCATTATATAATTTACTATCTGCAACGAATAGACCATATTCTGTAATATACTTTATAGATGATTTAGAAGATATTTTAGTATTACCTTTTTTATCAATTATACAATATTTATAAGAATTGTCTTCTTTCAATTCCACAATGGCATAATCACCATAAAATGGTTCTGCAGAAATATATTTTGCAGAAATTAGTTCTTTACCATTTGAAGATGAAATATATCCATATAAATTATTTTGTTTAACAGGAATAGGCTTATCGGGGTCGAAAGTTAAGCCTAAAGTTTTATCATCATTTCCACGTCCTAAAGTAAAAATTAAAGTAGTAATTACAAGTACTAGGATAAGTACTGATGCAATAATTACTGGCAATAACTTTTTTACTTTTTGTTTTAAATTTTCATCCATATATTTGTCTCCTCCTTCATATAAATTGTATATAAAGATATTATAAAAGTCAATTAAAAAATAAGATAATAAAAAAGATAAAAATAACAATAGATATTATAGTTAATATATTGACTTTTTTCAGTAAAAAATTATAAAATAATAAAAGGAGGTTATAATTCAAAGGATAAAGACAGACTAAAAGTTTATAATCTACATATTACAAATTTAAAAATATATATTGGAGAGCATAATGGACTTTTTATTAGGTTTTTTAGGAGCAATTTTAGGTATAATAGTTATAATAACAGTTTTAGTTTTAATAGTATATAGTTATATGAAAAAAATAATAGGAAAAAGTAAAACTAAAGAACTAATAAATTTAGCTAAAAATGCTAAAATGATTCAAAATGAAGAATATACAAGAGTAAAGAATGTAAATGGAATGACAAAATTGCTAGAGCCAGAAATAATAAGAGACTTTTCGGATTTTAATAGAGAATTGTTATTTTCAAAAGTAGAGTCAAATTTAATAAAAATATTTAATGCAATACAGTATAAAACAATAAGTAACATAAAGGATGATGACGAATTAAAACTTTTATACTTTAAAGTAGAAGATAATATAAAAAAACTAAAGTTAAATAATCAAACAATAAAATATGATAATATAAAATTTCATGAACATGCAATAAAGGAATATATAAAAAGTCAAGGTATGGCGACAATAACAACATCATCAACAGTAGAATATTATTATAAAAATACAGCAGAAAATAATGAAATGTCAAATTTAAAAAAACAGACAAGATATACTTGTAAATTTGTATATATATATGATGAAAACAAAATTGGAAATAATAGAAATAGTTTTTCAATTAGTTGTCCAAATTGTGGAGCTCCATTAATAGGAATTGGAAATTATGTTTGTGAATATTGTTCGTCACAAATAACACCAATTAACTTAAAAACATGGAAAATGTCTTCTTATAAAGAAGATTATAAATAAAATATAAATATTAGGAGGAAAAAATATGGGATTAATTAAAGCAGCAGTAGGTGCTATAGGAAGTACTTTAAAAGATCAATGGAAGGAAGCCATTAGATGTGAAGATTTGGGAAATGATATACTTATGATGAAAAAGACAAGTCAAACAGGAGTAATATCAAACAAAAGTACAGTTATTGTTGGACCAGGACAATGTGCTATTATATATGATAATGGTAGGGTAATAGATGCTACAGCAGAAGAAGGAGTATATACTTTTGATGATTCAAGTACACCTTCATTTTTTGCGGGGCAATTTGGTGAAGTATTTAAAGAAATGTGGCAAAGATTTACATACAATGGTGCTACAGCAAAACAACAAGCTGTCTTCTTCTTTAATATAAAAGAAATAATAAAAAATAATTTTGGAACACCAGCACCAATACCATTTCAAGATTGGTCACATCCAATACCAAATCAAATGACAGGTCAAATGATACCATTAAGAGTAGAAGTAAAATGTTTTGGAAAATATACTTTTAAAATTTCTAATCCAGCAGCATTCATGAATGAGATTGCAGGAACAGCAAATGTATATAGAAAAGCAGACCTTCTTGAACAAATGAGAGCAGAAGTTATAGCATCTTTTCAAAATGTGTTAAATGAGTTGGGAAATTCAGAACATAAAGTTCCTGTTTTAGAATTACCAAGTAGAACAGACGAAATAAAAAGAACAATGGATGAAAAGGTATTTGATGAACCACTTAGAAGAAGAGGAATTTCAATTATAGGATTTGCTGTAGAATCTGTTACATTAGATGAAGATTCTGAAAAGAAAATAGATAGTTATGAATTAAGTTCAAATTCATATATGCAACAGGGTACTTTGGTTGGAGCTTATTCAAATGCTGTTCAAGATGCAGCTAAAAATGCAAATGGAGCTGCAAATGGATTTATGGGAATAGGAATGATGAATATGGCATCAGGAAATGTAATGACAGGTGCTGCGACAGGACCTTGGCAAAATGCACAAAATGGTAATGCAAACAATCAAACAATAACTAATGAACAAGCAGTAGACAAAAAAGATACTTGGGAATGTCCAAATTGTAAAAAAGAAGTGGAAGGAAACTTCTGCTCTACATGTGGAACAAAAAAACAAACAGAAAAATTTTGTCCTAATTGTGGAAAAAAAGTAAGTAATGATGCAAAATTTTGTACAGAATGTGGAACAAAATTATAATAAATAATATAAAAATAGTGTGATTTTTTAAGCAAAACAGGAAATAGTGTGATTTAAAGTCACACTATTTTTGTATTTATACGAATAATTAAAAGAAAAGGGAAAATAATAATATAAATTTAATAGGAGGATTTGTATTATGGAAATTATGATAAATGACTTGAATCAATTGCTTGCAGATTTAAATGTATTTTTTAGAAAAGTACAAAACTATCATTGGAATATTGAAGGAAAGAATTTTTTTGTATTTCATGAAAAATTAGAGGAATATTATAATATAATTTTTAAACAGATTGACGAATTAGCAGAGCATATACTAATTCTTGGGAATGAACCATTAGGAAGATTGAGTGATTATATGTCTGTAACAAAAATAAAAGAAGCAGAAAATAAAAAAGTAAAATCAGATGAGATCATTACTAATTTGATAACAGATTTTCAGACAATTCTAACAGATGCAATAAAAATAAAGAGTAGAGCAGATGAATTAAAAAAATACGAGACATCAATTTTGATGGATGAATATATAAAAGAATATACAAAAATAATTTGGATGTTAAAACAAAGTTTATAAAAATGAAAAGGCAAAGAAAGTAAGTAATTATTACTATATTTCTTTGCTTTTTACATGAATAAATCTAAGAAAAAATAATATATATTAATGATAAATATATTAGTGGAGGATAATTTATGATAAAAATGATTGATTTACCATATCCAATGAATGCACTCGAACCATATTATACAATGGAAACATTAAAATTACATTATGATATATTATATAAAGGATATGTGGAAAATTTTAATAAAACAGAAGAAAAGTTAAAAGAAGCTAGAGAGATAAATGAGTACTCTAATATAAAATGTTTAGAAAAAAATTTAAGCTTTTTTGGATCAGGCGTGATTTTACATGAAATGTTTTTTAAAAATTTAGGACCTGCAATTCCAACAAGTCCAAGCATAGAACTTATGGAACAAATAATAAGTGATTTTGGAAGTTTTGATAAATTTAAAAAACAATTTTCAGAAGCAGCAATTCAAGTGGAAGCATCTGGATGGTGTTTGCTAGTTTGGACTAATCGATTGAAAAGATTAAATGTTTTACAATGTGAAAAACATCAAAACTTAACACTTTGGGGGTGTAAACCAATTCTTGTAATAGATATGTGGGAACATTCGTATTATTTACAGTATAAAACAAAAAGACCAGAATATATAGATGCTTTTTGGAATATTTTAAACTGGAACATAGTTAATTCAAGATTTAAAACAATAAAAAATAATAAATAATAAATAAACAAATAACAAGTTTCTTTCATAAAATAAAAGTAATAAAATTAAAGAAAGGAGCTTGTTACATTTTGAATAAAATATTTATTATTATTATATGCATAATAATTTGCTTTTTTACAATTATATATCCAACTTATGCAATTGAACCGATTGGAAATAAGATATATGAAGGAATAGATGTAAGTGCTTGGCAAGGGATAATAGATTACGAAAAAGTAAAAAGTGATGGGGTAGAAATAGTATATATTAAGGCAAGTGAGGGAAATGGATATGTAGATCCGTATTTTGAAAATAATTATCAAAAGGCTAAAAAAAGTGAACTATATGTGGGAGTATACCATTATTTAACTGCTAGAAATATAAAAGAAGCCGAAGTTCAAGCTCAATTTTTTGTGTCTGTAATAGGTGGAAAAAATATTGATTGTAAATTAGCTATGGATTTCGAAAGTTTTGAAGGTTTAGCTGAAGAAGAAGTAAATAAAATAGGAGTCGCTTTTTTGAACAAAGTAAAAGAGTTAAGTAAAAAAGATGTTATAATTTATAGCGATACATATAATGCTACAAATATATTTAAAGGGACAATAACGTCTTTTCCTTTATGGGTTGCTCAATATTATGTAAAAGAACCTAGTTATAATGGAAATTGGAATAATTGGGTTGGTTTTCAATATACAGACAAAGGAGTTGTTAGTGGAATTGTTGGTAATGTAGATAAAAATAGATTTACAAATGAAGTGTTTTTAGATGATACAAAAGAGATACCAGTTATAGAACCTCCAGAACCAGTAAAACAAGATACAAAAACAAAGCAAATAGTAATACAGTATGGAGATACTTTAAGCGAAATTGCAATAAAATATAATACTACAGTACAAAAATTAGTAGAAATTAACAATATAAAAAATCCAAATTTAATTTATGCAGGTGAAATTCTATTAGTTCCTATGAATAATAATGCAGAAATAGGAAGCGATATTATATATATAGTGAAAAAAGGAGATACGTTATGGAATATAGCAAAAGTATATGATACTACTGTAAGTCAGATAGTAAGAATAAATAACATAAAAAATCCAAACTATATATATGCAGGGCAAAGAATAATTATTCCTACTCATTCACAGTTGATATATAATAAGAAAAATTATGTTTTATATAAAATAAGATATGGAGATACTTTATATAGCATATCCAGAAGATATAATACTTCAATAGCAAACATTGTTAGATTGAATAGAATACAAAATCCGAATTTGATATATGCAGGAGAAATAATAAAAATATAAACTAAATTAACAAAAATAAATTCAAGTATTGACAATATTAACCAACTTAGAGTATAATAATGTGCGTACGTAGGTAGGATTGCAAATATATAAATCCTCCTTAAATATACATCCCATATAAGGTGATATTCGGATATGCCGGAAGGAGGGGAATACTAATGTCAGAGGTAAAAGTTAATAATGGAAATATAGAAGATGCTCTAAAAAGGTTCAAAAGACAATGTGCCAGAAATGGAGTATTACAAGAAGTTCGTAAAAGAGAACACTATGAAAAGCCTAGTGTAAAAAGAAAGAAAAAATCAGAGGCTGCAAGAAAAAGAAAATTCTAAAATAATAAATTTAGGCGTTTCCAATAGGAAATGTCTTTTTTTATATAATTAGTAAAATAAGAAAGGAAGAATTTTTATGATTAAAGAAGACTTATTAGAAGATTTAAAAAAAGCTATGAAAGAAAAAAATGAAATTAGAAAAAATACAGTACAAATGGTTAGAGCAGCAATACTACAAGTAGAAAAAGATAAAAATATAAAGTTGGACGATGAAAAAGTATTAGAAGTAATTGCTAAAGAATGCAAGAAAAGAAAAGACTCTTTGGCAGATTATGAAAGATCAGGAAGAGAAGATCTAATAAATCAAATAAAAGAAGAGATAAGTATTTTGGAAGAATATTTACCAAAACAAATGGGAGAAGAAGAATTAACAAAAATTATAGAAGGAGTAATAAAGGATGTAGATGCAACAAGTATTAAAGATATGGGAAAAGTAATGAAGGAAGCAAAAACAAGAGTGGGAGTATCTGCAGATGGAAGAAAAATAAACGAGATTGTAAAAAAATTATTGGGGTAATGAATGAAAGAAAGAATACTAAAAAAAATAAATCCGGATTTTATTGCAATTTTTATATTCGCAATTTTAATAGGTAGTATTAATTTTTATATAAAGTTTGAAATAAATGATGAATTGTGGAATTTTTCTAATGTATATAAAATGTGCAATGGATATCAAATTTATAAAGATTTAAATGTAATAATAACTCCGCTATTTTTTTATTTAGGAGAGTTATTTTTAAAGGTGTTTGGCACAAATTATTTTTCATTTAAAATATACAACTTTTTTATATATTTATTGTTATATACGGCTGTATATTCTATATTTAAAAATTTAAACAAAAGAAGAATAAAGGCTTTTATATACACAATAATTGTATTTTTATTTTCATTTATAGATATTAGAGTTGGGGCAAATTATAATACTTTAGCTATAGCAATAGTTCTAATAGGCATATTGGTAAACTTAAAAATAGATAAAGATAAATGGCATTTGCCATATTTACAAGGAATAATTACTTTTGCTATATTTATGACAAAGCAAAATATAGCAGTGTTTTATTTTATGGGAATTTTTATAAGTGATTTATTTATTTGTAAATCAAAAAAATGTATTATAAAAATAATTAAATTTTATTTAAAACAAGTTTTAACTATTATAATATTAGTAATAATTTTTATTGGCGTTTTAAAATTACAGGGAAACTTATATGATTTTATAAATTTTTGTGTATTGGGAATTAATGAGTTTGCAAGTAATAACATCATCTTTAAAGAAAATGTTATTGGTATTGTTTGCATAAACTTTATAAATATAATATTAAGTATTATATTTATAAAGAATAAAATAATAGAAAACAAAATAAAATATATTAACATGAAAATATTACCAATATCTATATTACTAATATTAATGGGCTATCCAATATTTAATATATATCATGCCACACTAGGAAGTATAGTATGTATGATATTATTATTATACAATATAGATTATATGATTGTAGAAAAAGTTTTTGATGATAAAATTGAAATGGTAATAAAAACATATAAAATAATAGCATGTATTACATTTTTTGTTGGAATTATAATATGCATTACATATAACATTTTTTATGTACAAAAAAGCCAAAATCCAATTCCAATCTATAATGGTAGTGTAATGACGGAAGAACAAATAGAAAAAATAAATAAAATATGTAAATATATTAAAAGCAATGAAGAAAATGGTAAAAGTGTAAAAATTATATCCTGCAGGGCAAATTTATATATGAATGTACTTAATAAAAATAATGGGGTACTAGATTTACCTTTTTATGGAAACTTCGGAAATAAAGGTGAGAATATAGTAATAGACTATATTAAAGATGCAGAAAATGCAAAAATTTTAATCCAAAAAGATGAGAAAATACCATGGCAAGAGTCTTATAAAATAAGAAATTACATAAAAGAAAATTTAAAATTTGAAGGAGAAATAGAAGATTTTTTAATATATTCAAAATAAAGGAGTGTAAGATTTAAGTTTTTATAATAAAATTTAAATCTTATTTTTTATTATCTTGTATAAATTTTCCTTTATATATTATAATAATATGTAAATAGTGAAAAGGAGGAGTTAAATGAAATATTATAAAGAAAATATAAAAAAAGGAATAGAATTTCATAAAATTAATACTAACAAGTTTAAAACTAATTTGTTTGCAGTTTTTTTAACTACGCCATTAAAAAAAGAAACCGTTACAATGAATGCTTTGATGCCATTAGTGTTAAAAAGAGGAACTAATAGATTAAACTCTCAAGAATTGATAAGTGAGAAATTAGAGGGAATGTATGGAGCAGGATTTGATTGTGGAATAGAAAAGTCTGGAAATAATCAAGTAATAAAATTTTATGTAGAGTCGTTAAATGATGAATATATTCCAGAAAAAAAAGATATGATTGAGGAGTCTTTTAACATATTATTTGATATAATCTTTAATCCTTTTATTAAAGAAAATAAATTTAATAAAGAATATGTAGAGGGAGAGAAAAACAAATTAAAAAAAATAATAGAATCAAAAATAGATAATAAAGCAGGATATGCGTTGGACAGATGTATAGAAGAAATGTATAAAAACAAACCATATGGATTATATAAATATGGATATATTGAAGATTTAGAAAATATAAATGAGGAAAATTTATTTAATTACTATAATGAATTAGTAAAAAAATGTAAAATTGATATATTTATTTCTGGTAAAGTAGATAAAGAAACTATAGATAAGGTAAAAAATAATGAGCTTATAAAAAAATTAAATGAAAGACAGCCAGATTATATAAAAAATGGCGGTAATGAAAAAAAAGAAAACTTAGAGATAAAAGTTGTAGAAGAGTCTATGGATGTAATGCAAGGAAAATTAGTTTTAGGATTAGATATATTAAATATCAATGAAGAAGAAAAATATGCAGTTTCAATATATAATATAATATTGGGAGGAAGTGCAAATTCAAAATTATTTCAAAATGTAAGGGAAAAAGCAAGTCTTGCTTATACAGCAGGATCTAGCTATTTAAGACAAAAAAATAACATATTAATAAGATGCGGAATAGAAATACAAAATTATCAGAAAACAGTAGAAATTATAAAACAGCAATTAAAAGATATGGAAGAAGAAAAGTTTAATGAAGATGATATAAATAATGCAAAAAATATAATTATATCAACAGTTGATGGAATTGAGGATTCACAAGATTCAGAAATATCTTATTATTTTTCACAAGAATTAACAAGCAAGTTTGTTTCGATAGAAGATTATATAAAAAATATAAATAAAGTAACAAAGCAAGATGTTGCTGCAATAGCTAAAAAGATAAAGATAAATACAATTTATTTTTTGAAAAATAATTAATTTGCGGAGGAAAAGATGAAAGTAATAGAAAGTTTAAATATAAAAGAAAAAGCATATATAGAGAAGTTGGAAAATGGAATGACTGTTATTATTATTCCTAAAAATACAACTAAAAAGAAATATGTGATATGGGGAGTAAATTTTGGGTCTATAGATAATCATTTTAAAGTTGACGGAGAGGAAATTTATATACCAGATGGTGTAGCACATTTTCTGGAGCATAAAATGTTCGAACAGGAAAATGGAAAGAATAGTTTAGATACATTAATGGCACTGGGAATAGATGCAAATGCATATACAACTAGTGATCATACAGCTTATTTATTTGAATGTACAGACCATTTTTATGAAGGATTAGATGAACTTATGAATTATGTGCAAAATCCGTATTTTACAAATGAAAATGTAGAAAAAGAAAAAGGAATAATAGCACAAGAAATAAGGATGTATGATGATGATCCAGGGTGGCAACTTTATATGGGAATATTAGATTGCTTATATAAAAATAATCCAATAAAAGTAGATATAGCAGGAACCGTAGAGTCTATTAGTAAAATAACACCAGAAGTATTATATAAATGCTATAATACTTTTTATGCTCTAGACAATATGACATTAGTTATATGTGGGGATTTTGAACCAGAAAAACTTTTGGAAGAAGTGAAAAAAAGACTAACTAAAAATAAAACATATGAAAAAATAGAAAGAATTTATCCGGAGAAAGAAAAAACCATAAATAAAAAATATGTAGAAAAAAACATGAATGTAAGTATGCCAATATTTGCTATAGGAATTAAAGATGTAAGTAAAATGGATTCTGAAATAGTAAAAAAACATATAGCAATAGAAATATTACTAAATATGATAATTGGAAAAAGTTCGGATTTATATAAAAAAATGTATAATCAAGGTTTATTATTAGAAGAACCAAGCATAGATTATGAGTTTTCAGAAGAATATGCACATATTGTGATTTCAGGACAATCTAATGATTCGGAAGAAGTTTATAAAATGTTTAAAGAAGAGATAGAAAATTATAAAAACAATGAACTAAATATAGATCATTTTGAAAGAATAAAAAAGAAAATATATGGAGATTATGTTGTAGAATATAATAGTGTTTCTGAAATTGCTAGAATGTTTTTAACAGATCATATGAAAAAAATTTCTTCGTTTGATTATATTGAACAATATAAAGTAATAACAAAAGAGTATGTAGAACAAGTTTTAAAAGAAATTTTTAACGATGAATATATGGCTTTAGCAATTGTAAAAGAAAAAGATTAAGTTATAAAAATATTATAAAAAATATAAAGCTTATAAATTTTTTGAGGATATAAATAAAAATGTGTCAAATGCGATTTTTACACTATTTTCAAAGATTATAGAAGACAGTAAAGCTAAATAAACAACTGTGTCAAAAAATGTAGAAAAAAATAAAAAAAAGTAATACGAAAAAACTGTAAACTCCTTTTAAAACCGGAAAATTTTGTTGACGTATATGTAAAAATATGGTATTTTAAATATATACGAAAGAGAAATACACGAAAAAAAGGAGTGTGATTATATGTTAGATGAAAGAATCTGTAAACTAAGGCAAAAATTAAACGATAGCATATTAAAAGAACAAGATTATAATGTAACATATAAGTTGAGTGTAGAATTAGATGAATTAATAGTACAATATTATCGAAGAAATTTAAAGGGAATAAACAGAAAAATAAATATGCGAAGAGGAAAGATAAAAAATCTATAATATCTGTTCTTTAAAGAGTAGAGCTCAAGAGTGTTAGCTTTACTCTAATTTTTTTAAAATATAGCAAATTTTGATGAAATATGATTGACATTTATTAAAAAATAGGCTATCATAAAATTATATAAACAATTATATATGATATATAAGGAGGAAAGTGTTATGTTAGAAAATAATAAATTATTAAAAATAACAAAAGTTGCACTAATTATAATGACAGTTGTATCAGTATTGTTTGCTATAATGGGCGCTGCTTCAGCTAATAATGAAGGCGTATTTAGAGTACCAGGTGCTTCAGGGGGCCCTGGAGTAGACAAAGTATATAGCATTTCAGGAGTAATATTAGGAATAGTACAAGCTGTTGGTATGTCTATAGCAGTTATTATACTTGTATGGCTAGGTGTTAAATATATAATGGCTTCACCAGATGGAAAAGCAGAAATAAAGAAACAAGCCTTTGGATATATTTTAGGTGCTGTATTACTATTTGGTGCATCATGGTTAGTACCATTATTGAAAAATGTAATAGATGGATTAAGCTCTTAGTAGTTGAGAAGTGAAAAATATGAAAAAATTTAAAAAATTAAGTTTTATAGTAATACAAATTATGTTTTGTTTATTAACAGTTAGCAATAATATATATGCTGCGGGTTCTGCAGGAAATAGTGGGATGTTTAAAATATATAATCCTATAAACAATCCTTTTTCAAATACAGTGTCTGCAGTTATTGGAGTTATACAAGCTGTTGGTATGTCTACAGCAGTTATAACACTAACAGTAATAGGAATAAAATATATACTAACTTCACCAGAAGGAAAAGCAGAAGTAAAAAAACAAATGTATCCATACATAATAGGATGTATTCTTTTATTTGCTGGATCAGGCTTGGTAGGAGTTATTGCAAATGTAGCAAATGATAAAATAAGGTAAAAAAGTGTTAAGATTATTTCAAATAATCTTAGCACTTTTTGCTTTAACAAACAAAATAATGAAATAGAATATAAAAATAAGTTTTTTGAATTTTATACTAAACGAACAGAAAAATAATTTTTTGTTTAGCCCGTAAGAAAAAATGAAAAATATGATTAAGAAGAAATAGCAATTAATAATGAAAACAAATTGTAACAAAAATTTAAAATATGATATTTTTTAGATGAATATTAAATAAATTTTTTTTAACAAACATGTTTCCGTAAGAATGTGACAAAAACATGAAATGTTACAGTATTACAAATTAATTAAATTTTTGAAAAATAGCTTGATATCAGGGCTTTTTGTGTTGAAAAAAGGACAAAAAGAGAGTATAATAAATAAAAATGAGGTGATTATATATGAAGAAAATTTTAATAAGTATATTAGCAATAATAGTTGTATTTATCACTGTTTCAGCAATTGTACCCAATAGGACATATGCTATTGGTTTAGATGATATGCAAAAAAAAGCCCAAAGCTTTTTTAATAAAGGAAAACCAGAAGCTGATAAAATATTGCCACAGAACACTTTGGAAGAAAAATTTATCCCAGTTGGACAAATATTAGTAACAGCAGCGAGCATTGTACTAGTTATTGTTACTTTGATAATGGCAATAAAATATATAACAGCAAATCCAGAACAAAGGGGAAAACTAAAACAGCAGTTAATAGGATTGGTTATCTCTATTGTTGTTATATATGGAGCAGTAGGAATATGGTCAATTGTTAAAACAACTATGGAAAATTCAGGATTATAAAATACAAAGGAGGAAAATAGTATGGCAACACATTATATACCAAGAAATGTAAAGGGTGAAGGTAGAATTTTATATATTTTTACCACTAAAGCTTTAATAACAACAGCTATAGGTGGCGGTATTGGTTTTTTATTATATTTCATATTTAGTATTGTTGGAATAAAAATGGTTGGAATAATATTACTTATTATTTTTGCCTTGTTAGGATTTGCGGTAGGTACAGTAAAAATACCAGCTGTTACAGGAATTAAGTTTACCAAGAATGTCGCTGGAGATTCAATTGATGATATAATAATGAGATATGCAAAATTTAAAGTAAACAAAAAAATATATGTATATACAAAGGAGGAAGAATAGTAATGGGAGGTTCAAGTACAATATTTTGGCTAAACATGATTCTAGTAATATTAGTTATAGCAATTTTAGTGTTAGGAGGAATTGTTTTTCTTATTGTTTTGAGAAAGAAAAAACAGGAACAAGAAAATAGCTATGGTGAGGAAGAAAAGGATAAAAACAAAAATAATAGTGATAAAGTATTAGGAAAAGATTCAGTACATAAATTTATGGAATTTGATGAAATAGTTGATAATATGATAGTTAGAAAAAATAGAACACAATATGTTATGGTTATTCAATGTAAAGGAATAAACTATGATTTATTATCTGAGGCAGAAAAGGAAGCTGTTGAAAATGGATTTACACAATTTTTAAATACATTAAGATTTCCGATACAGTTATATGTGCAAACAAGGAGTTTGAATTTACATGACATAATAGAACAATATAGAGAAAAAGTTAACAATGTTCAATTAGAAATAAATCAATTAGATGCAAGAATAAAAAAAGCTAAAATTGCTGGAAATAGAGCGATAGTTGAAAAATTAGAATTCGAGAGAAGAAGAAAAAACAATGTATTAGAATATGGAAATGATATATCAAACTATGTTGAAAGAATGAGTCAAAATCAAAATGTATTACAACAAAATACATATGTTATTATTTCTTATTATACAGCAGAGTTTGGTGGAGAAATTAATAATTATTCAAAAGAAGAAGTTGACAATATTTGTTTTTCTGAATTATATACTAGAACGCAAACAGTTATTAGAAGTTTAGCTTCTGCAGAGGTTTATGGTAGAGTGTTAGATTCTGAAGAATTAGCAGAATTATTATATGTAGCATATAACAGAGATGAATCAGAAGTACTTAACTTGAGAAAAGCTTTAAATGCTGGCTATGATGCTTTCTATGTTACTGCACCAGATATATTAGAAAAGAAAAAGAGAAAAATCGAAAAAGAAGTTGAAGATGAAGCAATAGAATTAGCTACAGCTAGCTTATTAGAAGCTGATAGAATAAGAATGCTAGAGAGTAGTAAAAAACAAAAAGTAAAAGACAGAGCAAATGAAATTGTTGATTCATATAGAGAGTCTATGGACAAAGACTTATATGAAGAGACAAAAAGACAAATAGAAAAATCTGATGAAGATGAGGAAGAAGTTAGAGAAGAAAAACAAAAAAGAGGAAGAAAAAAGAAAAATTCTTAAACATAAGAAGAATATAAAAAGAAGGAGAATGATTTTATGAATTTTGAAAATCGTAAAAACTCTGAAAAAGAAAAGGAAATTCAAAAAAATAAAGAAAAAAAGAATGATAGTATCTTAAAAAGAAATCAAAATAATTTAAAGGATTTGATTGCACCAGCGGGTATAGATGCAACAAATACAAATCACTTAGAAATAATTTCAAATAAAAGTAGATTTGCAAGAAGTGCAATAGTTTCTACAATACCAAGAACATGTACTTTTCCAGAATTTTTGAGAAGTATGTATACTTTTGGAGATATAAATGTTTCTGTATACATAAAGCCAATAAATGAAAGTACTTCGCAAGCAGAATTAAATAGACAAATAAACCAGCTAGAATCTGAAAGAATTGTAGCCGTAGACAGAGGAGACATTAACCGTGAAAGAATTTTAGCACAAAAAAGAGCAGAAACAGAAGAACTTAGAGATTCAATAGCAGCAGGGTTTAATAAATTGTTTGATTCATCTATTGTATGTACATTGTTTGCATATAGTTTAGATGAACTAGATAAACAAACAGAATTATTAGCATCAGAAATGTCTAAAACATCTATAGGTATAAAACCAGCATGGGCTATGCAAGAAGAAGCATTTAAATCAAATTTACCATTTTTGGAAAATAAATTAAAAATAAGCCATACTTTTGACCGTGGTTCTATGGCAACGGTGTTTCCTTTCTTTAACTCAGAAGTAGGACATGAAAATGGTATACCCTTAGGGTTTAACAGACAAACAGGGTTACCTATTTTATTTGATAATTTTAGTCCATCACTAACTAACTATAATATGGTTGTGTTTGGTAAATCTGGTGCTGGTAAAGGTGTAACTATTAAAACACTTACTTCTCGTTCATCTGTTTTAATGGGAATAGAAAGTTTAGCATTAGACGCGGAAGGTGAATATGGAGTAGTTGCAGAAGCTTTAGGTGGAATAAATGTTGTAATTAGCCCAAACTCAAAGACTGTTATAAACTTATTTGATATAGAACCAGAAACATTAAAAGATGAGATAACAGGAAAAGAAAGAACAGTATTAAATGTAGAAAATAAAGTAGAAGACGTTACACAAGCTTTATTAACAATGGCAAGAGGTTCAACAAGAAGTACAGAAGTAAACGAGCTTACAAAACAAATTATTGCAGAATCTGTAGCTGAGGAATATGCAGCAAACGGAATTAATAACAATATAAATAGTTTATATAGTAAAAAAAGTGCGAACGATTCTGATTTAGATTTCTTAGGACACCAAAAGAAGCCAATGCCTACTATAGGATCATGGTATAGAAGATTATTAAAAAAAGCAAAAGAAAACACAAATGAAGATTATAGATTTCATTACAGTTATTTAGTAAAGGTAATGAGACAATATGTAAGAGAATTAGATGGTCAGATGGCATATTTTGATGGACAATCTACATTTGAGTTATTAGATGGAGTGCCATTTATAAATCTTGATATTTCTCAATTGGAAGAAAGATTTGCAAGACCACTTGCACAACAAATATTATTATCTTGGATTTGGGAAAAATATGTTAAAAAGAATAGTGAAGATAAAACAAAAGCTGCTAAAAAGAGGGTTTTAGTTGATGAGGCTTGGATGTTACTTCCATACCCAGAGGCTGTAGATTTCTTAAATACTATGGCAAGACGTGCTAGAAAAAGAAATGTTTCATTAGCAGTTATTTCACAAAAATTCCAAGACTTTTATGAAAAAGCAGAAGTTCAAGCTGTACTTACATCATCTGATACTAAACTATTTTTAGCACAAGATAAATCTGAAATAGAATATATAAAAGAAGTATTTAAATTAAGTGATGGTGAAGCATATTTCTTAACAACTTGTGCTAGAGGAGAAGGCTTATTAAAAGTTGGAGAAGATACAGCAATTATAGCAATAAAACCAACTAAGAAAGAGTTTGAATTCGTAGAAACAAACTTAAATAAATTAAGAAAAGAAGAAGAGTAATACTAAAGGAGTATAAATGAAAAGAAGTGTAACCATAGTATTAATAATAGTAATATTAATTAATACAATATTTCCTAATTTCATATATGCAAGTGATTATGGTAGTTATGAAGAGGCACAAGAACATCAACAAGAAGGTGGAACAATAAATAACAAATTGTGGGAAGAAGGAACTGCAAATGTTGTATCAGACAAAAGTTCCAGAACAGAGGATATAATCGAAAGTAATACAAGTTCTAATTTGGTTGCTGATGTATTGGGAGGAATTATAGCTATACTGCCAAAAGCTGTAAATACAGTATTAACTGTTGTTGTATATAGTACGCAAGAAGATGGATTTTCTGGCCCTTTTGGAGCTGCATATGCAGTTATAAATAAAGAATTTACTATAGAGGATTTAATTTTTGGAAAATATACTTTATTTGATATAAATTATTTTGATTATGGAGAAGCTTCTGGAGAAAAAAATGTTAATACAACGATAAAAGAAAATATTGCAAGTTGGTATTTTGTTTTAAGAAATATTGCTATGATAATAAGTGTATTAGTATTAATATATGTAGGAATAAGAATGGCAATATCTACTGTAGCATCAGAACAAGCAAAATACAAAAAAATGTTAATTTCGTGGGTAACAAGTTTTATTTTACTGTTTGTTATGCAGTACATATTTATATTTTTACTGGGATTGCAGGAGTCTTTATTAGAAATAGTAGCAACATGGGCAAATGGCAAAGGATTTGAAGAGCAAATTGTTGAAAATATAGTATCAACAATTGTAAGTGCTTCTGGATTTAATATTATTGCTGCTGCAATTGAATATTGTATGCTTGTATATTATCAAGTAAAGTTCTTCTTATTATATTTCAAAAGGTTTTTAGAAGTTGGTTTTTTGTTAGTAATAAGTCCATTAGTAACAATTACATATCCAATTGATAAGATTGGTGACGGAAAAGCACAAGCATATAGTGCATGGTTTACAAGAATTGTTTATAATATGTTTTTACAATTAATACATGCAACAGTATACATAATTTTTATTTATTCAGCAGGAGAAATAGCAAAGAAAGCACCTATTTTAGGAATATTGTTTTTAACAACTTTATCTAGAATAGAAAAAATAATAAGAGCAACATTTGGTCTTAGAGGACAAGGTCTATCTGATGAGAAATTATTAGATAAAATAAAGAGAGGTTAAAAATATGGGAAGAAATATTAAAGATAAAAAAATGATTAAAATTGTAGTTTCCATAATTATACTTCTTGCTTTATTGGTAGCTATATTATTGGTTAGGCAAAGCATTACAAAACAATCAGATCAAAAAGAAATAGAAAAAATAAAATCATATACAACTATGGATGAATTTAAATCTGTTGAAGAAGTAGCAAAATATATGGAGTGTAATTATATTAAGGAAGAAACGTCTAAAGAAGAAAATTACAAATTAGATATATATATGCAAATAAAAGTATTACCATATAGTGATGATACCAGTAATGAAGCATTTTACAATAATTTGATTTCATATTGTGCGAAAGTATTAAAATTTGAGAACTTTAGGATTATTGATAAGAAAAATAATATTACAATTGAAGTTATTTGTGATAAAGAAAAAGAAGCAATAAAAAGCATAATAATAAATGGAGAAAGTGACTATTTTGCCAAAAGAGATTCTGAAACACAAATAAAAAATTATAAAGAAACAAAACAAATTAATATTACAGTACAGTCTGAAATATTAAAAAATCTAATAAATAATAAATGGAGACTAAAAGAATCTGATATAGGAACTAAAGAAAGTACTTTTAATTCTTATGATATATACTTTGATGAAGGAGTTGAAGTAAGAAGAGTAGATAATAAAGTATTTAATATAGTTTTTACAGATAAATATAAACAGAGTGTAGCAAATAATATTACAACAGCAACTAGTAAAGAAGCTATTATAAAAAGACTAGGAACACCAACATTTGAAGATTTACAAACAGGCGTATTTGGTTATAAAGGAAATGAAATATATGTATTTTTTAATACAGAAAATGAGATTTCTATTTACAGTATTTTTGATACAAATGAACAAGACGATAAGTTTACAGAGTTGATAGATTCGTATTTAAATGATGGCGATATAGATAACTTTAGAAACAAATTAAAAAATTTATGGCCAGATTATAACAAAGCGGAAACAAAACAGGAGAATGTATTACAATATGCATTGAAAGGTTTTGAAATTTATGATAGTAACATAAATATATATTCTAATTTTAAGTCAAAGTTATACAAAAATTTTAGTATAGATGATTTAAAAACGGAATTATTAAATAAAGATAAAATTCAATTTAAAAATCTGGATTTAGTGTTTAAAAACGAATTAGATAGAAACAAAGGTGTCAATAGTACAAAATATGCATTAGATAATTTTGTAACTGTAAACTATGATGAAAATCAAAATGAAAATAATAAAAAAAGTAATAACAAATTTTTAGATTACAAAGAATATAGTGATAAAAATATATTTAGTGTTAAATTTATTTCTAAAACAAAAGAATATGCTAATAGTGAATTAAAAGAATATGTTAATTATGGAATGTGGCTTAATGAAAATATATACATATATAGCATCAAAAACAAAGGAATTTATATGTATAATGCGATTACTAGAAAATATGGAACATTAATAGAAGGTAATGATGAATTTAAGTTAATAAGCTGTCAAAATAATATTATAAAGTATGATGAAAAACAAATAAAATTGAAATAAAAAATGTATTGAGAGAGGAGGTAATATATATTGGTTAAAATTAAAAAAATTATAGTTATAATGTTAATTATTTGTATATTATTTCCTAAAAATGTATTAGCTATGTCTCAAGAACAAGCAGGAGAAACAATAGCACAATTCGCAGAAAATTTAATAAAAAACTACTCAGCAGAATTTATTTATTCATGGACAGATTCGCAAAGGTTTGCAGCATATAAATGTGAAAAAACATCGGGTGTAACAAATTATGGAATAGATTATAACGATAAATATGCACTTGATTGTGTTGGGTTTGTAAGTTTCTGTGTACATAATTCATTAAAAATAGGAAATGAGGATTTTACATTTTTCGTTACTCCGCAAAGTGGGGCGTATGCACCATATTTTGAAGAAATAACTCCGAAACCAGATTTAAGTAATTTGAAAAGAGGAGATATAATTGGAAATGGATATCCTCATGTTATGATATATTTAGGCAATGGAAAAATGGCGAATTGCGTAACAAGTGCACCTTATATAAAAATTGGAGATGTAACTACAAGTGCTGGAGTATATAATTCATATGAATTTGTAGCAAGAATTACAAAAGAAACAGCAGATGGTATAAATGCAAATAACTGTACAACGGTTTTTAATACTGTAACAGGAGCAGCAGATGAGGATTATGGGAAATTTTATGGTACAACTGAAGGTTCATATGCAGGTTCATATACTTTAGGACAATGGTTATTTAGTAAATTTGTAGGATTTTTTGATTATATTGCAGGTATATTAACATATGTGTTTAAAATGCAATTTTTAGGATGGAGTAATATTGTAGAAGTTTTAATAAATGATGCAATATGTAAAAGTACAGGAATGGAAACGGCTGTTATAGGACAAGAGACTTCTTCAGAAGAAGAAAACTCTAGCACTTCAAATGAATCTACAACTACAAGTAATAGTAGATTGTATAAACCTTCTGCAACTGAAATGAATAATAGAATTGATATAGAAGACATAATTTATAATAGAGTGCCATTTCTAGATGTAAACTTCTTAGATGTTGAGTTGGATAAATATAAAAATTTAGAAGCAGAACAAAGAAAACAAGCTTCTGACGGAGATAAAATACAAGTACTTAGTAAAGATAGTATAGTATATAGTTTACGTGCAAATATAGCTAAATGGTACATAGTAATTAGACAAATTTGTATTATAATTTTACTACTTATGTTGATTTATTTAGGAATTAGGCTTGCAATAGCTACAACTGCAGGAGGAAAAGCGGTTTATAAAACTATGTTGGTTTCATGGCTTACAAGTTTTATTCTAGTATTTGGAATTCATTATTATATGATGGTTGTAATTGATATAAACGAATTTTTTGTAGATACATTTTCAAAGGTTGCACAAAATGCAATGGATGAATCGGATAATGGAACGGGAAGTCAATCTATATATGATACAATTAGAACAAGAGCATATTCACTTAAATTAAGTGAAGGTTGGCCAGCAACAATATTTTACATGGTATTAATATACTTTTTAATTAGATTTTTATTTATATACATAAAGCGATATTTTACAGTTATGATATTAGCACTTATAGGACCAGTAATGGCAACTAAAAATTGTTTCGATGTTGTGACTACAGGAAAATCTAAAAAGGCTATGGGAAAATGGATGATGGACTTCGCCATGAATGTATTTTTACAAACTATACATGCAGTATTATATTGTATATTTATGGTTATGGCTTTTGACTTATCTACAACTTCTATTCCAGGATTTGTAATGGCATTAATATTTTTAAACTTTATATTTAAGGCAGAAAAAATATTTATGAATATATTCAAATTTGATGGAAGTTCATTAAGAGATGTAAATCAAAGTAAAAATTATTTTGCAGAAGCATATAAAGTCGCTATAGGAGTAGCATTCTTCGGTGGGGATATAGCAAAACATAGTTTTGGAATTGTAAAAGGAAGTGGAAAATTCTTAGGACAAACTACACTTGCTACTGCTCAAATTGGAACATCAGCTGTTAATAGATTAGCATGGGCAATAAGAAATAATAAATCTATAAAACATGGTAATGGAGCTATAGATTATGTTCCAATTGATCTTACAGAATCTTTAAAAAATAAGAAAGCAAACATTTTAAATGGTGCAGCTGATAAAGTAAATAATTTCATAGAAAATAAAACTCCATTTGAAAGAAGTTTGAGACTAGATATGCATAACATGGAAAAAAGAGATCCAGAATTATATGAACAAACAAAGCAAGCTCTTAAATTAAAGAAAGAAACAAGACGTAAAACAATGAAAAGAGCTTTTGGAAGCAGTGTAAATTCAATTCGTTATATGGCAGAATTAATGGCAGGAATACCAATGCTAGTAGTGGATACACAATCAGGTTTTTCTACACTTATGGATGCTAGAAGTGGACTTGCAAATGCTTCAAGAAGAAAAGTAGGATATGGACACGGAAGGAAAAAGTCAAATGCTGCAACAAAGGCTTTAAATGCTGCAACTTTTGGTGCAGTAAATTCTACACTAAACAGTGTGGATAATTTTAAAAAAGATCATAAAGCAATTAAAAAGAATGGCATAGTAATGAATGATTTAGAAAAGGCAAATGCTTTGGAACATAAGATAAATCTTGAGGTAGATAAAATGGTAAAAGCAGGAAAATCAAAACAAGATGTAGAAGAGCAAATGAAAGAGGCTCTATCTCAAGTTATGAGTGCAAGTAAAATTAAAGAGGCAGTTAGAAAATATATGGTGCAAAAGGGAATGAAAGAAATTAGTGAATCAGACTTAAATGAAATTGTAGATACAATAAATAGTGAAATTTTTGGTAGCAGTGTAGATAAAAGTATAGAAAAATATATTAAAAAAGCTAAAAAGGATAAATTAGATTCAGAAGATATAGATAAAATTTTAGATAGTATAGGCAAAAAAGTAGAGTCTGGTGTTTCTGCAGTATTAAATGACGAATCTTCAGGAGATGCTAGTCATAAAAAGATAAAAGAAAAAATAAAAAAACATATGGAAGACAGCGGAGTAGATAAAATAGATGCAGATACAGCAAAAGTATTATTAAAATCTGATGATTCGAAATCAGATTTTGGAATAGGAACTACAGATGAAGTAAGAAGAGGGATTGAAGCAGTATCTAAAGGTACTGATAAAAAACCACAAAAAACTTTTGACAAAAAACAGGCTGTTAGTGCAATTGAGGATGCTATGCTTGCTGGAACAACAAAAGCAAGTAGTAGTGACTTAAGTAAAATGTTAAGAGAATTAAAAACACTTAAGGAAAAATCTAAAAACAATAATGGAACAACAATTGTTGACTTAGCAGAATTTACAAAAGGATTAAGTGATAAATTTGAATAGGGTAGGTGTAAATAATGAATAAGCTCAAGAAATTAATAAAAAAACTAAGTTTCATATTAATTGTTTCTGTTACTATGCTAACGACGTTAGAAAGTACTTTTGCTCCATATGAAATTTATGCAGATACCACAACAACTACAACCACAACGGATCAAGCTAAATCAGAACAGGATTTGCTTACGAAGACTGGAAGTGCTATAGGAACTGCTGGAGACTTTTTAGTTGGACTTGCACTTTATATTCCAAAAGCAATGGCTATGGGGTTAGCAAGTTTACTTAGAGTATTGGTATATGGAATTACTAGTATAGGTAGTTCTGGAGATGGTATTGGTTCTGTAGATGCAATTATATTTAATGAAGCAGAAATTACAAGTATAGACTTTTTTGATACATCTTCAAATGGCACAGTAAATAAAATTAGAGAAAATATATCTATTTGGTATTATGTTTTTAGAAATTTATCAATAGTAATATTATTAGGAATCTTATTATATGTAGGAATAAGAATGGCAATGTCTACTGTAGCATCTGATGAAGCAAAATATAAAAAAATGTTTAAAGATTGGGTTGTTAGTTTAGCTTTAGTATTTGTTTTACAATATATAATGATTTTTACAATAGGAGTAAATAATGTATTAGTAGATGTACTAAATGATGCAAGAAATAATGTTCAGACAAGCGAAGCTGGAAAACAATATGACAATGCACTTGACCAAATTGCATCACAGGCTTGGAATGTCGATTTTACAGTAGGAGTATCATCAACATTAGTATATATAATTTTAGTTGGTATAACTATTTTATTTTTAATAATGTATATAAAACGTATGCTTACGATAGGATTTTTAATAGTTATATCGCCACTTATTACGATAACATATTCGATAGACAAAATGGGAGATGGAAAGTCGCAAGCATTAAATGCCTGGCTAAAAGAATTTGTATTTAATGTATTAATACAACCATTCCATTGTATTATATATTTAATTTTTGCTAGTACAGCAATTAATTTACTTACAGAACAACAAACCCTTGCAGCAGCAGTTTTATCTATTTGTATGATATTATTTATATTTAAAGGAGAAAAAATTGTTAGAGAAATATTTAACTTTAGAGCAAGTAGTTTAGGAGAAGCAATAGGTGGAGCAGCAGCAATTACAACAGGAATTTCTATGTTAAAAGCTAGAGGAGAAAAAGATAAGAAGAAAAATATAGATACTAAAAAATTACCTAAGATGGAAGATCCAGGAAAGAAAACAGGTAAACCAGGAGGAACGCAACCAGGAGGAACGCAACCAGGAGGAACACAACCAGGAGGAACGCAACCAGGAGGAACACAACCAGGAGAAACGCAACCAGGAGGAACACAACCAGGGGAAACGCAACCAGGAGGAACACAGCTAGGAGGAACACAACCAGCAAAAAGAAAAACAAATAAATTCGTAGCAGCAGTAGGAAAAATCAAAGCAGGTGCAAGTAAAGCGGTTAATAGTGTTGAAGAAGCATATGATGGATTGCCACCTGCAATAAAAGGCACTATTGCAGCGAGCGCAAAAATTGCAACAGTTGGTACACTGGCAGCATTAGGAGCATCAACAGGGTCTAGCAAGGGAGCTTTGGCTGGTATGCATGCAGGAAATTCATTAGCAGAAGGAGCTGGTGGAATTGCAAGTTCAAGAAAAGCTAACAGATTAGTTATGGATAATGAAGAGAGCTTTGCTCAAGCATATCAAAATTATAGACAATCGACAGGTTATACAAATGATCAAATTGCAACAAAAACAGAACAATATTTGAATGGTGATATTAAGGCTGAAGAAATGAATGATGCAGACAAAGAATACTTTAGTTATGCAAGTAAGATGCAAAAGACATACAAGGTTGTTGGCGAGGAAGACACTAAAGAAAAAATGCAGGAAACATTAGGATTAATTGCAGCAGGACAAATACAACCGCCAAAGCAAAAGGTACCAAAGAAAAGAAAACCAAAGAAATAGAGTGTTATAGTAATAAGAAAGTGGGTGAATAGTATATGGCAGGAAGTTCAGGAGGAGCACCAGCAGGTGGCTCAGGAGGAGCACCAGCAGGTGGCTCAGGAGGAGCACCAAAAGGTGGCTCAGGAGGAGCATCAGCAGGTGGTTCAGGAGGAATACTAGTAGGTGGTTCAAGAGGAGTACCAAAGGGTAGTTCAAGAGGAGTACCAAAGGGTAGTTCAGGAGGAGCACCAAAGGGTAGTTCAGGAGGAGCACCAAAGGGTAGTTCAGGAGGAGCACCAAAGGGTAGTTCAGGAGGAGCACCAGCAGGTGGCTCAGGAGGAGCACCAGCAGGTGGCTCAGGAGGAGCACCAAAGGGTAGTTCAGGAGGAGCACCAAAGGGTAGTTCAGGAGGAGCACCAAAAGGTGGTTCAGGAGGAGCACCAAAAGGTGGCTCTGCAAAACAAGCATTTGGGGATGCTAAGGGATTAATAAAAAGTAATAGAGGAACTAGAAGTTCTGATAGCCAGTCTAATAGCGAGTCAGATGATAACCAAGCAGAAGCTGGTAATGCAATGGAAACAGCATCTACTGGTGGAAAAGGAAAGAATGCAGCTAAAAAAGGAAAAGATGCAGCTAAAAAAGCAGGAGATCTTTTAAAAAAAGCCAAAAATATTAAATCTTTAGCTCCAATTGTTTCTGCTTTAAGTGCTATTCGGAATTGCTTTACTTATTATATTTTTAATAATAGGATTTATAGGATTTTTTGTAACTTTGCCAGGTTTGGGCATGGAGAAAGTTACAGAAGCATGTAAAAATTTTTGGAACTGGGTAAAAGGTGCTGAAAAAATAGAAGTTAGTGAAACTGATTTGGTAGACTTAGCCAATTACATACAAAATTTAGGATATGGTCTAAGAGAATATGGTTTTGCAACTGAAGAACAAATAGGATTTGATTCTAATACTGGAAAAGTAAATAAAGTATCTACTGAATATAAGGAAAAAGATGAAGATACTCCAAATTATTTATATGCATATATATTACAAAATGAAAGAACATATACTTTAAGAGGTGTTCAAAAAACAGGTTTTAATAAATTATTGTCTTGTATTCCAATAATAGGGAATATATCGAATGCTCTAGAAGATTCAATTAGAAATACTAATTATATAAAAAATCCAGATCAATATGGAATGATACATTTTGATCCTGATTCTATGAACGAAGATTGGTGGAATAGCATAGATGATTTTAGTGCATCAATTGATAGAGATAATAATAGATTAACAATAAAAACAGGAACTCTTGTTACAAGCCAGATGAACTGGGATTTAACAGGATGGACAGGAAGATACGGTAAACCAATAGAATTATCTTTAGCATTACATTTATCTACTATGGCACCAGATTTTGTATATGACTTTTGTACTGATGAAGATCTTCAAACAGATATTGAATTAAGTACACAAGAAATGGAGTACAATGTTGAATATGCTTTCCACATAAATGATAGCAATCAGACTATAAGCAAAAAACAGATTGAAGATGAATATAATTCACTTTTAGATTCTGTTAATGTGAATGAAAATTATGATGCTTTATTTAGTAAAGAAGATAAATTAGAACCATATAAATGGGGAGAACAAGAATGTTATACTGCAACCATAGATACAACAGAAGGTACTAACATAGTAGGTATTACGGATGATGCCGGAGGCAGCTTTTTGGGGTATTATAAAGCATTAGATAAAGATGGAAATCCAATAAAATTAGTTAATGCAACAGGAGAACTTATATCATATTCAATAGAGTTTGATGGTTCAGGAAAACCAACTTTTAAAGAAGATAGTAATGGTACTTGGCATTTTGATTTGAGTGCTATAAATCAAGGCGATATTGAATATGCAACAGAGATTGAGTGTATAAGTTTTCAAGATTTAAAAGCAATATTAAATGGAAAAAATGATACAGCTAAATATTCAGCATTAGTATATTTAGAAAATGAAAAAGATGTTAATCTTAGGAAAAAATATGGATTGTATAACTTATTGGGGGGATTAGATGATTGTATTGAATATATAAAAAATGATAACAATACAATTACATGGTCTCAGCCAGATGAAAAATATCAGATATACTACTCTCAAAAGATAGAAGAATTGTTTGAAAAATATGGTTCAGTTTTGGGAGCACGGTGGAGTCAAGTATTTTAGAGATAGAGTTGAGGTAGATGATCTTTGCAAAGATATGAGAGCCTTAATAGTTGATCTAGAAGGAAGAATAAAAAAAGATGAAGAAAATATAAAAACAGCAGTAAAACCAATAGTAGAGAAAAATTTATCTACTGTGGAAAATCAATGGGGAATAGATCCAGATGTATTTTTATTGTTATATAAAGTAATGTCTACACAATCTACAAGTGTACATACATTTAAACCATATATTAATAAGGTTACACATCACTGGTATAGAGACTTATATTTTGTAAAAACACCAGGTAAAACCCCAGATAGCTGGGATAGTGCATATGACTTCACAAAAGAAATAAATGGAAAAGAAGATGAATTTAATCCAGAAGGATTAGCAGATTCAGAAGTTATTCAAAAATTAAATGAAACAGGTAAGATAATGTATACATTAACTGGAAAAGATGGTAATAACAAAGATGTGGAGCAGATAAATCAACCATATATTATAAAGGATGAAAAATGGCATAACAAAGTAAAGAACTGGTTAACTAATGGATACTATTTTATTTATGATGGTACACTTGAAACGGCAGAAGAAATTGAATCTGCAAGAGAATATTTATCAAACTTTGGATATAAACCATCAAACCCATTGTTAGTAAATTATGATAATTCAAAAGTATTAACAGATAAGGACAATAATGTTTCAGACACTGCAACTGTAGAAGAAATAGAAAAGAAAGCACAAGAACTTAATAACGAATTAGCAAATGCATCATATAAAGTAGGACAAAATGGAGATTCTGGACAGAAATATAAAGTTAGGTTACAGAAAATTAGTTTTGCAAAAAAATCATCACTTGCAGCATTTTCAATATTAGAAAATGTTCATACACAAGATGGAGAGTACATATATCATGATTTAAAAGAATTTTTGATTGAGTTGGGATACTTTACAGAAGCAGATTTTAAATCAATTGAGACAGGAGTTTTAGATTGGCTTATTCCAGCATATACTCCGGAAGTATGGCCAGATAAAAAATATGAAAAGAAAGATAATGAATACGGAACGTATATTCGTTCAAAAGCTAGTTTGGATGCTGAAAAAGCAGAAAATGGAGAAGAGGAAGAAGAAGAGGAAGAAGAAATTTCAGCAAGTTCAAGCAATACAGATTTGGATAAAACACAAACTGTTAATGGTGTAACATATATTAATTATAAACAAGGACCATATGGTGCATATGGTGTTGGTGCTTGGGGAGATTGGTCTAATGTACCTGGATATGATAATGAAAATGGCTGTGGTGCAACGTCAACTGCAGTTTTGGCATCTGGATATGGTTGTACTACTACACCTGATATAATGGCCAAATATATACCATATAGAAATGTAGAGGGAATAGCAGATGCAATGCAAGCAGAAGCTGGAGTAACTTGTAGTATAGCAAAAGCTGGACAATCAACTGATTTTTATATAGATACGATTAATCAAGCTTTAAGTGAAGGAAAGCCGATGATTGTATGTGTAACTGGTGCAGTTGATTCAAGATTTACGTCTGGAGCACATTATATTGTTATACTTGGTCAAAAATCAGATGGAACTTTAATATTAAGTAATCCAGGTAATGGTTCTAATCCTTATAAGGCAAAATATGAAGGTGGAGTAAAATCATTTGTAGAAAGATATATGATAAGTGGAGCCGATGGGCATTATCATGGTATTGTAGTTCCTGATACACTTCCAACAGGAGGTTCTGCCCCAAGCAAAAAGAAAAAACATACTGTTGGTTTTGAAGCAGGATTAGATGTTATAACTCCAGGAGAAGCAAAAGTTATAAAGATAGATGGAAATTCGATAACATTAAAATTTACAGCAGAAAATACAGTTAAAAATATGACTATGAAAATAGAAGGAATAACTATAAATTCTGATATAACAGAAGGAGCTCAATTGGAAAAATCACAAGTGATAGGAGTAACAACAGATGAAGATATAAAATTATTGATGCGTGATGAAAAGAAGGCTATTATTAACAATATAGAAGATTATATGAAAGCACCTAAGAAAAAATCAGGAAGTTTAGACGATTCTAAATATGACTTTTTCTATTTTACATATTATGAATCAGGAAAATGGTGTACAGAGGGAAATGGACCAGCTAGTGTTGGTGCATGTCAACCAGGAATTGAACATGGTGCTGGAATATGTCAGTGGACTACAATGACAAGTGGACTTGAAAATATACAAATACTTTGTGGTAAGCTTGCGGAATTAGATAGTAACTTATGTGGAAGTTTGGCTAAATATGCAGATGTAGATAGTGTAACGTTAATTAACAAGTATGCAATGCAGCCAACTTTTGAAGATAGTTATTTAAAACGAGATTTTAAAGCTATAACAGAGAGAGATAGAGATAGATTTTTGGAATTACAAATGCAGATAGCGTTAGAAGAAAAATATCAAACTTTTGACGATTTAGATTTATCATGGATGAAAGAAAGACCAGCTGTTGTACAAGGAACATTAGGGTCTTTGGTAAACTGGGGACCATATATGGGATGGGAAAGTGCAATAAATGAATCAATGAGTGATGAAGAAATTATTATTAGTTTATTAAAATATGCATGTACCAAAACTAGGACAGTAGGTAGTTTAAATAGCAGATGGAATCCACAAGCAAAAGCAGCACTTGATATTTTACATGGTGAACTTGATGCAAAAAAATTGTTAGAAGAAGAAGATTATGGAAATGAATATGGAACTGGTGGACAATATGTTAACTTCTTATCTACTCAATAAAATATTTAAGGGTGATAAATATGAAAAAAGTAAATTTATTAAAAAGTATAATAGTAATATTAATTATTATTGCTTTGCTAATAATGTTAATTATTAATATTATACGAATGAATAATAGTGCATCGGAAAATGTACTCCAATATAGTAAGAGTGAACAATTTATTTTTGAAGATATTAGTGAAGATTTGGTAAAACCACAATTTTCAGGATTAGTATTGATGAAATATAAAGGTAGTGCATCTCAAGAAGATGTAATAAGGGCAATTTATGTAATGGCAAATGATTTAATACCAAGGTATTACAAGATGTTTAACGGAAATTCAGAATCAGATATAAAAAAATATTATAATGTAACTGCAAATCAGGAATATGCAAAAAGAAAATTGGGAATAACAAGCTATGATTGTTTTAGTAAATTGCAATATAATATTCAGCAGCTAAAGGGTGAAACGTTAAAGTTTAAATCGTATAAATTTATAAAAGACTCAGTAGAAGAAGTTGAAGAAGGAGTAAAAGCAAAATTAACAATATTATATGAAAATAATAAAGAGCTACAATTAGAAATATTCTTAAAAAATAACGTTAAAGATAACGAATCAATATTAGAAGTTTTATAAAAGACTAGTATTAAAAATGTTAACTGATAATATTTGAAAAAAGTGTAAAAATATAAGAATAAGCATTATAACAAAATAACTAAAAAGAAAGGAGTTTCGTATAATGATTAGAGTTATACTGTTATTATACGAGAGGTTATGATGAAAAATAGTTTTAATTTAAAGAATATAATAATAATATTAGTTATATTAGTGCTAATATGTACAAACATAATATTAATTTTAAATAGAAAGACAGTAAAAAATACTGGTAATGTAAATAATGTTAATATAAGTAATAGTACTAATACAAATACAGTACAAGATGAAGAACAAGAAACTTTAGAAAAATTAAAATCTATGAAAGAAAGAGAAAGAATGGAATATTACTTTTCTGAGTTTATGGAATATATAGAAAATGCAAAATATCAAGAGGCATATGATTTATTATATCCAGAATTTAGAGATAAATATTTTAAAACTTTGGATGACTTTAAGAAATATGTAAATAAAACATATCCTGACTTTGTTTCTTTTAGTTATAATGATATAGATAGGCAAGGATATATTTATGTACTTACTATAACTGTTATTAATCCGGATGTAGATAAAACTGAGGCTAAAAAAAGTCAGAGAATTGTAGTAAAAGAAAATAATTTTAACGATTTTGTATTATCATTCCAAGTTATATAAGGAGAAAAGTAAATGAAATTTTGGTTAGATTTTAGATTAAAAGTAAGGAAGTTTTTTAGAGAACATAAAAGAGTAATAATTATAATTGTAATTATTTGGGGATTGATTATTGCAATAAATTATTTTTTGAAAGGTAAGCAAGAACCGGTAAAACCAATTACTACATATGATCCACATAGTCCGGTAATGGATGAAACAGATAAAGTGCCTGATGAATATAAAGAGCCAATTAACAATCTTATAGACAATTATGTGAATTATTGTAATAATAAAGAGTATGAAAATGCATATAATTTGTTGAGTAATGAATTTAAATCTAAATATTGTAATACCCTTGATGGTTTTAAATCATATGTTGATGAATTGTTTGATGAAAAGAAAATCTATAATATTCAGAATTATTCTAATGTAGATAATGTATATGTCTATAGAATAAGATTATTAGAAGATATTTTAGCTACTGGAACAACTGATGGATATGAATATAAAGAAGAAAAAATAGCTATACAAAAAGAAAATGGTGTTTTAAAATTATCACTAAATGGTTATATAGGAGAGAAACAATTAGGAATTATAGCAGAAGATGAGTATATGAGAATAAATATTGTAAAAAAAGATGTAACATATGAAGCAGAAAATTATACGGTTGAAATTACTAATAAAACAGGAAACTATATAAACCTATTAGACAATACAGAATCTGATGAAGTTGTTATGAAAGTTAATGGAGATACAAGAACTGTTAAAGGATTAGAAAATGGAAACTTAGTTGTTTTACCTAATAGTAAAAAGACTATACAACTACCTTTTGATAAATATTTTGATGATGGTGCAAATGCCGATTCACTTGTGTTTAATGCAATAAGAATATTACCAGAATTCTCAGGAAATAAAGATAAAGCAAAGCAAGAAAAAGACAAAGCAGTAAAACTTTATAGTTTGACAATAAATTTACAACCAAATAATAAATAAAATAATAGTAATAAAAATCGCCTTTATAAAATATAAATTATAAAGGTGATTTTTTATGTTTAAAAAGGAAGTTGTATCTTGTTTAGTTATTTTTGTTCTAGTATTTAGTTTAATGCGGAGTTATATATGCAGATGATGAGCTGGAAGAAAATTTAGAAGAAAAAGAATTAAGTGAAGTAATTAATGTTGCAAGCAAAAGTATTAAAGAACCAATGATAAATTCTAGAATAGGAATTATATATGATAGAAAATCTGGAAGAATAATATGGGGCAAAAACGAAAATAAAAAAAGTGCGATGGCTTCTACAACTAAGATAATGACGTGTATAGTTGTAATAGAAAATGCTAATTTAAATGCTGAAGTTAAGGTATCGGCTAAAGCTGCGGGAACAGGTGGTTCGAGACTTGGACTAAAAAAAGATGATAAAATTACAATTAAAGATTTATTATATGGTTTAATGTTACGTTCTGGAAATGATGCAGCCGTAGCACTTGCAGAATATGTTGGAAAAGATAAGGAAGGATTTGCTAATTTGATGAATAAAAAGGCAAAGGAGTTAGGATTAAAAGATACACACTTTGTTACACCACATGGCTTAGATGATCCAGAGCATTATACAACTGCATATGAACTTGCTAAGATAGCAGATTATGCACTGAAAAATGAAATGTTTGCAAAAATTGTAGGTACAAAAGAACATACAATTAATATTAATGGATATGCTAAACAATTATGTAACACAAATGAATTATTAGGTTATTTGCAGGGAGTTAGTGGTGTAAAAACAGGTTTTACTAATAATGCAGGAAGATGTTTAGTTACATCTGTTAATAGAAATGATTTTGAAATAATTACAGTAGTGCTTGGAGCAGATACTAAAAAGATAAGAACTGCAGATAGTATAAATTTGATAGAATATGCATATGAAAATTATAAATATCTAAATATAGAAGATATAGTAAATGAAAAGTTTGGTAATTGGAAAGAAATAAATAAAAAAAGAATACAAGTTGAAAAAGGAAAAAATAAAACTGTTGTATTGAAGTTAAGAAAAATAAAAAACAAAGTAATACCAGTAAAAAAATCTGATATTGATAATATAAATATAGAAATTAATTGTTTATATTATTTGAAAGCGCCAATAGAAAAAGGTGATGTAATTGGAAATTTAAAAATAACATTAAATGGAGAAGTAGTAGAAGTAGTAGATATAGTAAATAATGAAGAAATAAAAAAGAAAGATAGAAAAGATTACTTTTTAGAATTTTTGAAATCTACATATTGACTTTTATAGTTAAATTTGTTATTATAGTAATTGCTTCTGGAAAAAGAAGCATATGCGGGAATAGCTCAGTTGATAGAGCGCTGCCTTGCCAAGGCAGAGGTCGCGGGTTTGAGCCCCGTTTCCCGCTCCAAATTTTATTATATAAATTTTTAAAATTAGTGTCATATCTAATAAGTAAAAGCATATAATAAAATATAAAGAAAACAAACGACATACCAAAATTAAATATAGTATAGAAACAAAATATTTGGTATATAGTCTTATGTAGTTTATGGCGATATAGCCAAGTGGTAAGGCACGAGTCTGCAAAACTCTGATCCCCGGTTCGAATCCGGGTGTCGCCTCCAAAGCAAAGTGTATAAATGTTGATAAAACAACATTTATACACTTTTTTTTATAATAAAATACCAAACAATGTTTATGAAAGTTTGAAATAGATTTGTAATAGTAAAGTAGTGTTAGAATTAAAAAAGTAAAAGAAATACAATTGTTTTATAAAGAAGATTACATAACTTCTGAGTGAATTTTATAACTGAGAAGTATGCATTAAAAACATATAAGTATTAGATTGACAAGTTTGTTATTTTGATAAAACAAAACAATATTTTTGCATAATAAAGTACTATAAATATTATTATAAACAAAAACTGTGAAAGGCTACGGAAAATAGGAAAAAAACAAAAAAATATATGTAAAATAGTTGCTTTTGTAATGAAATTGTAATATAATTGTAATATGGGTTTTAAAAATATAATCGTACAAAAGATAAATAAAAATATAGTAAATATCATATAAATAATTATGATATTTAATTGTTTTAAAGTTAAAATAAATAAAATATAAGGAGTGTTTATTTGTATGAAGGAGAATGTATTTAAAAAATTAGTTTGTGTACTAATAATAGTTTGCATGCTAGCTATGATGTTTGTACCAACTTATGTTAAGTCAGCTAATGTTGTTGTTTCAAATATGAGCAATACAGGACGTGGTATAGGAAAAACATCAATATATACTGTAAAAATTAATGGATATAATAATTTATATTGTGTTAGAGGTGGAGCTACTCTAAAATCAGGTATGCAATTAAGCGATGATGGAGTAAGCTTATATACAACTACAGGAGCTGTTGTAAAAGATTCTAGTGCAATTCAATGGATATTAGATAATATGTATTTAACAGAAGGAACAGATGCAAACACACAAAAAGTAATGAGACAAAATCTTATTAATATAATGAAAAAATATAATACATATAAAGATGCAAACGGAAATGGATTGTTAAATCAAAAATTGCATGGAAATGGAATTAATGATAAATGGATAACTAACGCAATAGATGATGTTTTAAATGATAAGACAACATTATATGCAGTTCAACAATATGCAATATGGGATCATGTAAAAAATTCTGTAAGTGCATATGACAATACAATGAAAAATTCAGATGGAAGTTATAATGCTATTCCAGGTGCAAAAGCAAAGCAAGTTCATTATACAGCACTATATATTACATTAAGTGAATTAGCAGCTGAAGCACAAAAAAATGGTTATAAATCACCAAATAATTCAGGACGTAGTTTTGATGTTCAAATAGAAAAACAAGCTAATACTAAAGTAACAGTAGCAAATGATGGTAAATCAGCACTAATAGGTCCATATAAATTAAAAAATAATCATTCATCTGTATCAAAATCTTTTAGTGCAACAATTAACTCAGATAAAGCAGATAAAGTTGAAACTGTAAATGCAAGTGGAAATGCTGTTAGCGTATCAGAAACTCAAGGTGAGTTTTATGTAAAAGTTACATATAATAAAGGTTTTGCAAAAGGAACAAAATATAATATAGGTATTAATGTAGGATTAAGTGGTTATAAAACTATAGCTACACTATTAGATACAACTAATAAATATCATCAACCATTAGTAACAATTAGAAAACAACCATATAATAGTAATACTAAAACAGAAATCGTAGAAGAAGAAAATTTAAATGGAGACTATAGTTTAGTATTAGAAAAAATATCAGTTGGTGGAGAAAAAGTTTCTGGAGTTACATTTAAAGTAAAAGAAGGAAATGGAGAAGAAAAAGCTTACGGACCAACAGATTCTAACGGAGAAATTAAAGTATTCGAAGGAAAACAAATAACAAAAGAAGGTGTAGATGAATATACAATTACAGAAGTAAATGTAGGTAAAAATAAATTAATAAAAGTACAAGATCAAATTAAAATATATGTTACTAAAACAATAGCAGATGGAAAATATGTTGTATCAAAAGCTTCTTTTGAAAAAGATAAAGATGTTAAAGAAAAGACTGTAACATTAGAAGATGGAACAAAAGGAACTGTAACTATGACTAATACAAATAGTTTAGTTAAAGTAATTGTACCAAATAAAAAAGATGAACCAAAAGAATTTGATTTAGCATTAAGAAAAAATATAGCAGAAATAAAAAGAGATGGAAAAAATGTAGATATAGGAAATGATAGAAATCCAGAAATAAATGTAAATTCAGCAACTAAATATTTACAAACTAAAACAGCGGGATATTATCACACAAAAAATCCTGTTACAGTTAAACCAGGAGATACAGTAGTATATTCAATTAGAGTATATAACGAAGGTTATATAGATGGATATGCAAAAGAAATAACAGATTATTTACCAGCTGGATTAGAGTTTATAAAAGATAGCCAAATTAACAAAGATAATGGTTGGACAGCAACAGAAAACCAAGATGGAACAACAACAGTAAAAACAAATAAATTACAAGGAGAATTAATTAAAGCATCACAAGGTGCAGACGGTTTCTTAAATTATGTAGCACAAAAATCAGCAGGAAATAGTGTAAAAGAACCAGAATTTAGTAAAATGGTTCAAATAGAATGCAAAATAAAAGATGATGTACAAGATAGTAAATTATTAGTAAATGTAGCAGAAATTACAAACTATGGATATACAGGTGAAGATGGAAATTATATAGAAGCCAATAAAGATGGTGTAGATGTAGATTCTGAAGAAGATAATGTATTTAAAAAGAATGACAAAATTAAAAATATAGATGATTATTATAACAATAATGTAAAACCTCAATATAAAGAAGACAACAAAGATTATAAAGGTGAACAAGATGACGATGATTTCGAAAATGTAATAGTTAAACCAGATTCAAATCAATTTAAATTTGTTTTAAATAAAGTAGACGAAGAAGGAAATCCTTTAATTGGAGCAGACTTTACAGTAGAAAGATTTAAAGAAAACAAAAATGATGTATTATTAGATAATAAAGAAGTTAAAGGTACTTATGAAGTTTTAGAAGACAATGTAAAAATTAATACTACATATTTATATAAAGTTGTTGAAGTTGAAAGTGCTCCACAATATGTAAATGTAATGAATGGAAAATACATTACAATTGCAACATATATGAATAGTGATAAAAAATTAGTCTTAGGTGCTTACCCAAAAGATGAAACAGCCAATGAGTATTATTCAAAATATGGATTTACTATAAATAATAATGATGGAAGTATAGTAACAAAGGATCAAACAGATTTATATGATAAGATTAAAGTTGCAGTTAAAAATGAAACAGAACCACAACAAGTAACAATTACTATACCAAACGAAAAAGAAGTAATTCCAGGAAAATATAATATTCAAATTAAAAAGGTAGATGCCAAGGATCAAAATAAAGTGTTACAAAATGCTGTATTTACAGTATTAAATAGAAATAAAATTTCATCAGAAGTAACAACAAACGCAAGTGGAATTGCAACAATAGCAAAAGATGTTGATATAACAAAAACAGAAAAAGATAAAACATCAGTAGATAATTACGTAATTGCAGAAAAATCTGTACCAGATGGTTATGTTCTAATAAAAGATCATCAACTTATAGTTAGAGTAACAACAGGTTTAACATCTGATAATAAAAATTATGAAGTAAAAGATGTAGATGTAAGTATTTCACAAAAAGATGGTTCAGAAAACACACAAACAGAAAAAGAAATGCTTGAAAAAGGTGTAAGCAAAACAATAAGTGGAAATACAATTACAATTACAATACCAAATAATCCAGAAGAGAAAGAATTTGATTTAGCATTAAGAAAATTTATTACAGGTGTAAATGGAAAAGAAGTTACAACAAGAATACCAGTATTTAAAGTAGATGAACAAGGAAATTATATATATGAACATACTAAAGAACCTGTATTAGTTGCAAATTCTAATATAGTAACATATACATTAAGAGTGTATAATGAAGGTGAAGTTGCAGGATATGCAAAAGAAATAAAAGATGATGTCCCAGAAGGATTAGAATTTTTACCAGATGACGAAACAAATAAAGAATATAGATGGATTATGTTAGATAAATATGGTAAAGAAACTGATAATGCAAGTGATGCAAAATATATAACAAGTGATTATTTATCAAAAGAACAAGAAAAAACAGCAGGAGAAAACTTATTAAAAGCATTTGACAAAAAAGCATATGAAGCTGGAAGTATAAAAGAACCAGATTATAGAGAAGTAAAAATTTCATTTAAAGTAAATATGCCAGATAAATCTGAAGAAATCATTATAAATCAAGCACAAATATCAGATGATAGTGATGAAGATGGAAATGAAGTAACAGATAAAGATTCAACACCAAATGAATGGATAGATGGAGAAGATGATCAAGATATAGAAAAAATTAAAATACAATATTTTGATTTAGCACTAAGAAAATGGGTAACAAAGGCAATAGTTACAGAAAATGGAGTAGAAACAGTAACAGAAACAGGGCACAAAGCAGAAGATGATCCTGAAGCAGTAGTAAAAGTAGATTTAAAGAAATCTGATATAAACAAAGTAACAGTAAAATTTGAATATAAAATTAGAATTGAAAATCAAGGTAAAATTGCAGGATATGCAAAAGAAATATCAGACTATATACCAGAAGGATTAGAATTTGTTAAAGAAGATAATCCATTATGGGAAGAAGTAGATGGAAAAGTAGTAACAGATCAATTAAAAGATACATTATTACAACCAGGAGAAACTGCTGAAGTTAGTATATTATTAACATGGATAAACAGCGAAGATAATATGGGATTAAAAGTAAACACAGCAGAAATAAGCAAAGATTATAATGAATATGGAGCACCAGATATTGATTCAACACCAAATAACAAAGTACCAGGAGAGGATGATATAGATGATGCACCAGTAATGCTTTCAGTTACAACAGGTGAAGAACAATCATATGTAATTCTTACAGTAGCTGTACTTGGAATTTTAGCAGGTGGTTTAATTTTAGTAAAGAAATTTGTATTATAATAAAATAAACAAAGTACTATAAATAGGGGAGAGATATAAAAACTCGTTTAAAAGAGGGGTTTATACCTCTTCTTTTTTTTGTGCAAATTTTACAAAAATATTACAAAAAGTATGAATAAATAATTGAATAATATTAATATTACAAACTTGTTACTAAAGTGTAATTTAAAATTAATATAAAAATTATAAAACATAAAAAATAATCATCCGTATAGTGATTTTATTGCTTGTAGATACAAGTGAAAATTAGAGATATTGACTAAAAAAGAAAAACAATTAAAATAAAATTATTAAATAATAAATTTTAAAAGGGGAGAGAGAAAGATGCTTATTAATAAAACAAAAAGAAAAAGAATGTTATTCATTATTTTAAGTTTAGCTATAATAGCTTCTATTATTAGTGCATATTTTTATTTTTTGAAAAGTAAAAGTGAAATTACAACTAATATAGAAACACAGGCTTTAAACGATAATGAAGCATTAGCAAGTGTTAGCTTAAATACAAATGGATATAATCGTAATCTAAATGGGTGGTTAGGTAACTTTGTAATTGGAAATACATACTATGATGGATATTGTATGCACTTAGGAAATGGAATACCCAAAAGTGTTACTAATAGAGGATCAGCGTATTCGTGGTTCCAAGCTAGTAGATATAATAATTTAAAATGGCTTTTTGATAATATGATTGTAGTATTTCAACAAATAAATGATAATGTTTATGGAAGTGATTTAAATAATGAAATTACTATGTATAAGAAAAATATGAACTTATTAATTAGGCAGTATGGGTATAGTGGAAATGTTGATAGTTTAACTGAAAAACAAATTTTTGAAGTACAACAATGTGTAATGTGGAGGTATTTAAACGGAAGAGATTATACATCAAAACTTTCAGGAAATCAAAAAGCAATGTATCAAGCTTTAATTAAAGGAATGAACGAAAATACAGGGTATACTTCTGATGGAAAAAGTATTGCTACAGTTAGTAAAGGAAATGGATTTGGATTAACTGATGATGGTAAAATTGGACCATTTAATTTGAATAATAGTAAAGGTCAAATAAATAAAATTAATGTAGAAAACTTTAGTGGTATTGATGGTGGATATACTATTGTAGATAAAGATGGTAAAAAAATAGAAGAATATAACAAATATAATGGAACTTTTTATATTAAATTAAATAGTGCTTTAGCTAAAGGAAAAAAATATAATATTAAAGGAAATGTAACTGTTAAATCTTATAAAACAGGAGTTATTGAATGGTGGGATGGTAATAATGGAAATCAACCAGTGACTACATTTTCAAGAGATCCAGAGAGAAGCTCTGTTGATTTTGATAGTAATTATTTTTCTGGATATTTAGACTTAGCATTAAAAAAACAAATAACACAAATAAATGGTGTGAATGTAGATTCTAATGTAAGAAGTCTTGATATTAATGCAAATGGCTTATTAAATAATACATCAGTAGATGCTACATATAATATGAGAAAAACTCCAGTTAGTGTAGATATTGGCGATTCAGTAAAATATGAAATCAAAATATTTAATGAAAGTAAAGATTTAGATGGATATGCAAAAGAGATAACTGATTATCTACCAGATGGACTAAAATTTAATATTTCAAGTGATGTAAATGCTAAAAACAATTGGAGATTATATACCAGCGATGGTAGTGAAGCTAAATGGAATGACAAAGATTCTAAAGAGCTTATTGCGAAATTATACAAACAAGTATTAAATAGAACAGAAACAGAAGAACAATTAAAAAAGAATCCAGATGTTATGACCTATTGGAATAGTTTTAGAGCAGGTGGAATAACAATTGAAAAAACAATTTCTGATATTATTAATAGTACAGAGGGAAAAAATAATACAAGTAAACTAACAAATAAAAAGTATATAACTTTATTATATAATGTTATACTTGGAAGAGAACCAGATGTTAATGGATTAACATCAAACATGAAGTATCTTGCCGAAAATCCTAATGGTAGAGAGCAGTTGGTAGCAAACTTCTTAAATTCAACAGAATTTAGAAAATTAAAATATTCTAAGATACCAGATACAGAACTTGATAATGTTAAATATATTACAACAGAAAGATTGGCAAATAATAAAATAGCAAAACTTACAAATCAAGCATCTTTGACAGCAAATTCTAAAAGTGTGGAAGTAGAATTGATAGTAAAAAACGGTGCATCAGGAGTATTAACTAATATTGCAGAAATAACAAAATATGGTTATATGGATGGATCTAATTTTATAGAAGCAAATAAAGCAAAAGTGGATAGAGATTCTATACAAGGAAATGTAACAGTACCATCTGAAAAGACAAGCTTAGAAAATTATTGGGGGAAAGATGGAAAACAAAAATCTGAGCCAGCAAATTATCCAGGGCAACAAGATGATGATGATTTTGAAAAAGTTAAAGTAAATAAAATAGTTGATTTAGCATTAAAGAAATCAATAATTAGTATCGGAGATACAAATTATAAAAGATTAGGAGAAATAGATGTTACACCATTAAAACAAGGTGAAACTACAGCAAATTATCATATAGATAAATATGTATTATATGCAACTCAAGGTGATATTGTTACATATCGTATATATATTTTTAATGAAGGTTCTGTAGATGCAACAGCAAGTGAAATTAAAGATTATCTACCAGAAGAATTAGAGTTTTTACCAGATGATGAATTAAATAAAAGCTATGGATGGACAGCTGAAACAAATAATGAAACTAAAATTACAACATTAACAACTACATATTTGAAAAATAGATTTATAGATAAATATACTAAACAAATGCAAGAATATGATGTAGATCCAAATTGTGCATTTGTAGATGTTAGATGTAAAGTAAAAGATGATGCAAAACCAGATAAAAGACTTGTTAATATTGCAGAAATAAATGAGTATCAAACTAGTGGAGCTACTCTAACAAAAGATGTGGATTCTGGAACAAAACAAAATGGTAGTGTTAAACTTCCAACTATAGATGCGTGGGAAAAGTATGTAACGCAATATAACATTAATGATATGGATAAAAATGGTTATTATGTCTTCTATGGTCAGGAAGATGATGATGATTATGATTCTTTAACTGTAAGAAAAAATAAAAAATTTGATTTAGCTTTAAGAAAATTTATTACAAGTGTAAATGATAAAGGAATAACTAATAGAGTTCCAAATGTTGATGAACAATCATATGCAGCATTATTATTAAAAAATACAGCATTATACAAACATACAAAAGAAGCTGTTGAAGTTAATAATGGTGATGTTATAACATATACAATAAGAGTATATAATGAAGGTGAAAAAGCAGGAAAAGCGACAGAAATAACAGATTATTTACCTGAAGGACTAGAATTTTATTCATCAGAAGTTGATGGAATAAATTATGGCTGGAGTGTTGTAGAAGGAACAAATGGAAAAGAAATAAAAACATCATATTTAGCAGATAAAAATTTTATTGTGGCAGCAAAAAGTTATGACGTGTTTAAAAATTATGGATATGCAGATGTAAAAGTAAAATGTAAAGTTAATTTACAAAATACAAATCAAACAGTATATTTAACAAATAGAGCAGAAATTACAGCTCATATAGATGAAGATGGAAATGTGCAAAGAGAAGGATTAGATAGAGATTCTACTCCAAAAGATGTAAAAGATAAACATGTAGCAGATATGTTAAATTATGATTCAAATATTACATATGATTCAAATAAATATTATCCAGGATATGATGATGATGATGATAAAGAAACTGTATTTGTAAAGCAAACAACAAACTTTAGTATTAATTTACTAAAAGTTAGTAAAAAACAATTAGATGATAATACTCCAACAGCATTAAATGGAGCTAAATTTACTTTAGCAGAAGTTAATCCAGATAACATGGATGAAGTAATAAATAATTTAGCCCCAATAACAACTGGAAATAGTCAAATGCAAATTATTAGTAGAGATAATTGTAAAATAGGAAGTACTTATTTATATAAATTACAAGAAACAGAGGCACCAGATGGATTTAACATATTAATAGATATTCCAATATATATACAAGTAACTATAAATGAAGATGGAAGCTTTGATACTGCAAGAACAAGAATATTATATAATGCAGAAAATGGAAGTGATGTTTCAGAATTTTATAGATTTGCTATAGAAGGAAATAACATAAATATAAGAATTGCAAATGAAGAAAAGGGATTTGATTTAGCTTTAAGAAAATATATAACAGGAATTGAAAGGGATGGCATAACTAGTGAAGTGAAAAACAGAATACCAGACTTAAATGTATTTTCATTAGTAATGTGGAAGCGAAATGGAACAGCAGGATATTATCATACAAAAGAAGCAGTAGCTGTTAAAAAAGATGATATTATAACTTATACAATAAGTGTTTACAATGAAGGATTTGTAAAGGGATATGCAACAGAGATAACAGATTACTTACCAAGTGGTTTAGAATACATTAATAACGACTTTAATAGAAACAATGGTTGGTCTGGAACTAAAAACAGTGATGGAACAACTACTGTAAAGACTACTAAACTTGCAAATACTTTATTAAATGAAAATCAATTACAAAACTATTTACTTAATAGTCCAACTACAACATGGAAGACTAGTGTAAAAATACAATGTAAGGTAACAAGTGAGCCAAAATATGAAGTACAATATTTAACAAATAGAGCAGAAATTACACAAGATAAGGCTGTAAGTATTGATGATAATGGAAATGAAACTGTACTAAATGTTACAGATAGAGATTCTAAACCAAACGATGTAAAAGAAAAACATTCAGCAGATATGTTAAATTACGATTCAAATATCACATATGATTCAAATGAATATTACCCAGGATATGAAGATGATGATGATAAAGAAACTGTAAAAATAGAACCAATAACAGATATAGAGTTTAAATTAAAGAAAGTTGATAATATTACAAGAGAAGAATTAGAAGGAGCAGTATTTAATATTGAACCTGTTTCTGATAGTAAAATAACAAGTATTGTTGATAGTAATGGAAATGAAATAAGTAAAGATTCTGATGGTAATATTACAATACCAATAGGTGGTGCGATAATAAAAGCAACAGGAGTAGATGTTGGTAGAGGATATGCTTATAATATACAAGAAATTAAAGCTCCAGATAAACATAAAAAAATCGTAGATAATATGGTTATTGTAGTTAATGTAGACAAAGAAGGAAAATCATCAGCTGAGATAGGAGCAATGAGTGTATATGAAATATCAAATAAAAATGGACATGAAGTTGAAGAATTAAAACGTTATGATAATGTAGGAGAAGGTACTGAAGATAAAGTAACTGTTAAAAAAGAAAATAACGAAATAGTAGTTACAGTTGCAAATAAAAATACAGATACATTTGATTTGGCTTTAAGAAAGTTTATTACTAATGTAAATGATACAGAATTAACTAAAGAAAATTCGAGAGTTCCAACTTTTAGTATTACATCACAAGTTGCATTAAATTCAAAAGGAACAGCTAATTATTATCATAAAAAAGATGCTGTTACTGTAAAAAATGGAGATATTGTAACATATACAATAAGAGTATACAATGAAAGTGATATTAAAGGTAAGGTTGCCGAAATTACAGATTACTTACCAAAAGGATTAGAGTTTTATTCATCAGAAGTTGATGGAGTAAACTATGATTGGAAAGTAACTAAAAATAATGATGGAACAACAACTTTAAAAACAAACTACTTAGAAAATACAGAATTGGAAAAAAATCAACTTATGGAACAATTAGTTGGATTACAAACAACAGGTTGGTTTGCAGATGTTAAATTGAAATGTAAAGTAACAGAAGATTCAGGATATACTATAAAATATTTAACAAACAGAGCAGAAATTACAGCACATGAGGATGAAAGAGGCAACAAATATGGTGAATATTATGGAGAAACAAAAAATACAGATAGAGATTCTTTACCAGATACAATTAAAAATACATTGAATTTGGATAATTATTATAAAGAAAATGTATTAGATAAAGAAAATTTAAGTTATTATCCTGGTGCTCAAGATGATGATGACTTTGAAACATTACAAATAGAACCAGTAACAGATATTAACTTTAATATAGAAAAACGTAATTTCTTAAATAATTTAAAATTAACTGATAAAATTACTTTTAAAATAGAAGAAATAAATCCAGATATTGACATTTGGAATGGTATAAATGATAAAGATATACTTAATTCTAAAACTGTTGATATAGTAGGAGAAGGAAATATTGATACTAAAACTAAAGTAGCATATAATACAACGTATCGTTATAGAATAACAGAAGAGAAAGTTCCAGAAACTTACAGCAAATCTGTAAGAGAAGTAATCGTAAAAATTAAAGTAGATAGTAATGGTGTTGCACAGGCTACAATAGAAAAATGGAATGATTCTACATGGAATAGTGTAATTGGTAAAAAATATACATACATAACAGATAAGGGAAATAACAATATACTATTAACAGTAAAAAATGAACCAATAGCTAAATATAATTTAAAACTTATAAAAGTTAATGAAGCTACAGGAAAGCAAATTACAGATAAAACTGATTTTGGTGTGTTAGATAAAGATCAGATATATCATAGAGTATCAACTGGACTTGGATATACAGGAATGATAGCTAATGATATAAAAATAACAACAGATGAAGGAGTAGATACATATGTTATTTCTGAAATAACACCACCAGAGGGATATATAAAAATTACAGACTTTGCTTTAATAATTAGACTAAAAAAAGGTATTTCTTCAGATGGAAGCAATTATGCAATTACAAAATACGAAAAGGAACTTTCACAAAGAAGTGCTTCAGCTAGTACTGAAAAACAAAGAGAAATATTAGAAAAAGCAACAATTGAGCCTGATAAAAATGATGCAAATACAATAATAGTAAGTTTCCCAAATGAAAAATTAGAAGGTAAATACTATTTGAATTTAAATAAAGTAGATACTGATGGAAATACAATAAATGACAAAGAAGCAACTTTCATTGTTAATGGCGATGAAAAGGTTACCAAAAAAGGATTTTTATCAATCGATGAAGGAAAAGGTTTTGATATAACAAGTAAAAATCAAAATGATAAGTATGTAATAAATGAATCACTAGCACCAGAAGGTTATTTCAAGTTTGAAGGAAAAATTACTTTGGATGTTAAAGTGAAAGAACAAGATGGGGCATATAAGTTAGATTCTAATAAAACAACATTAATTGTTGAAGAAAATGGTACAACTTATCAAGTAAGTAAAAATGATAATTCAAAACAAGTAATGTTTACAATAAATGAAGATACAGGACACATAAACATTAAAGTAAAAAATCCTAAATTAACAGGTAAATATAAAATACAAGTAAAGAAAAGAGATGCAAATAATCCAAGCCAAGCAATACAAGGGGTAGTATTTAATGGATTAAATCCAAAACAAATCTCTACTGGTGATAAAGTAACAGCTGGAGATGAAGGTATAGCAGTATTATGGGATGAGGTAGAAATATCTAAACCAAATAGTAATGGAGATATTTATACTATTAAAGAAAAATCTGTTCCAGAAGGATATACAAAGATTGAAGATCATCAACTAATTGTAAGAGTTAAAACTGGAGTTTCTGATGATGGAAAATCTTACGTTGTAAAAGATGCAACAGTTTCTATAAATCAAATGAAATCTTCAGAAAATACAAAACAAGAAAGCGAAATGCTAGAAAAAGGATTAGATATTAATGTTGATGATAAGACTCAAACAATAACAGTTACAGTTCCAAATCAAAAAACTACAAAGTATAATTTGGAAATTAATAAAGTTGATGCAGAAGTATCAAGCGAATATTTAAATAAAGCAAGATTTACAATTAATGGTCCTAATGGAAATATACAAACAGATAAAGCTTTACAAAGAACTACAGATGATGAACCAACTGGTAGATTTGTAAAAGAAGAAAGCGGTGTAAGAGTTAATAAGACTTATACATATACGATAGAAGAAACATACGCACAAGATTTATATGAAAATGTATTTAAGGATTTCAGAATAAAATTAGAAGTAGCAATTGATAAAAATGGAAAAGTAGATAAAGAAAATACAGTAGTAAAAGTAGAACCAAAAGATCTAAATAATACATCTGGATTAGCCAAGGCAGTGGATATGGTAAAAGATGGATTAAGTATTAATGAAGAGACTAATACAGTTACTCTAAATATTAAAAATCCACAAACCACACGAGACTATTCTTTGAGTTTATTTAAACATGAACTTGGAGATAAAAATAAAGAAATATCAGGTGTAAAATTCAATATTGAAAGAAAACAAAGAGATGATGATGGGTGGACTGTAATAAATGATTCACTTATTACAGATAGTAGTAAAGAAGAAAAAATTGATAGCCAAGAAAAAGTAAAATTAGGCACAACATATTATTATCAAGTAGAAGAAAAAGAAAAACCAAACAAAAACTATGTAAACAAAATTAAAAAAGCAGTATTAAAAATAGTTGTTGATGAGGATGGAACTGTTAAAGGAGAAATTATTAGTGTAGTAGAAGAAGGCAAAACTGAAACAACAAAATATGATGCAAATACATATGGAAAATATATAGAATTAGTAAAAGATTCAGGGAATGAAAATAAATTTGTTTTAAAAATTGCAAATAGTATTTCATACCATATGACTTTAAGAAAAAGAGCTGATAATAAATCAACAACAGATATAACTGGATGTAAAATATTAGAAGGCGGAGAGTTTAAAATAGATAAAATTTCTAGAAATTCTAGAGGACAAATAAGTACTACAGAAATATATAAAGGTTCAGCAACATGGGATTTCGCAGATATAGAAGCTGTTCCAAATTATGTGTATGAATATTACATTCAAGAAACAAATGCACCAGAAGGATTTAATAATGATTTCGAAAACATTAAAGTACACTTAACTATAAGAATAGATGCTAATGGAAATGTAGCAGATGTTGGAAGAAATGGAACAAATGTTGATTTTGAATCTGTAGATGGAACACAATTACAAGATAAGATAAAAACATTATTGTATAGTAAATGTGTATTAGAAGTAGAAGATAATACTATTACTATAAATATGAAAGACTCAGAGATTGTAAAAGAGCCAGAAAAATATGGATTCCAAATTGTAAAAGTTGATAAAGATAATGTAGAGAAAAAACTTGAAGGTGTAGAATTTAGAGTTAGAATGCGTGCAGGAAATGCAGCAGATTGGATAGCATATGATACTAACTCTGATGAGCCAGGAACACAAAATCCTGTAACTAATTCAAATGGTGTAATTAATATTCAAGATATTGAACTTGTAACAGGTGGAAAAGATATATTCCAACTTGATGAAGTAAAAGGAAAAGATGGATATAAATTATTATCAGGTGTTACTGTACAAGTAACTATAGATCTAAATGGAGTTACAAATGTTAAACAAATTACAGAAGATCATATTAAAGTAGAATTAATTGGTGAAAATGCAGCAAGTTATCCAGAAGGCTATATGACAACTAATATTACTAATGATGGAATGATTCAAATAATTGTTCCAAATCAGGAAACAAATTTTGAATTTGTTTTAAATAAAAAAGATGAAAAAGGAAATTTAATTACAGCAGATAGAAGTGAAAATGGTAAGTTAGATGGAGCAGCAATAAGAGTAAGAGAACAAGAATCAGATAATATTATTGTACCAGATGTTATTTTAGAAGATGGTACAACAAGTAGAACTATAAGCTGTATGCAAAATAAAACATATACATACTTAATAGATGAAACTCAAAATAAAACAGGTTATAAAAACTGTATATCAGGATATTTTGTAGTATTACAAGTAGTAACAGATGAAAAAGGAGAAGTAAAAGATACAAATCCAGATGATCCAAATGATACAAATTACACTAGAGTTTCTATTGTAAAAGTAAATCCACATACACCTGTAACTGAAGAAGAAGCAAAATCTTGTGTAAGTGTAAGTGTTGGATGGGTAAATGGAAAAAGACAAGTTACATTAGATATTAAAAACCCATTTGTATATAATTTAAAACTAAAGAAAGTTGATTCAAATAAAAAAGAATTAGATAAAGCAGTTTTAAAAGCAACAATAAAAGGTGGCAATACTTATACAATGAATAAAGTATCTAATATGGAAATACCACAAATAGAAATAGCTGATAATGAAACACAAACATGGTATATTAGAGAAGAAAATGTAGAAGCACCTTACTATAATATTTTAGGAAGTAACAAATATATACAAATAGATGTTACAAGAGTTAGTGGAACATTAAAAGTTAAAGATTATGCAATTTATGATAATGAATCAGGAATGGTTAGCAAAAATAATGAAATATATAAATATATTAAAGTAGAAGAGCCTGTAGTAGTTGGAAGTGAATATATAATTAATGTTACTATAGAAAATCCAATGCAATATAAATATAAGTTAACAAAAACAAAGACAGATCCAAATAAAACAGAATTGGGTGGAGCTACAGTTAAAGTAAATGAAAAAACTGTTATAGATGGAGGAAATTCAAGTTACGAAGTTTCTGAAATTGTAAAATTAGGGGAAGAAAGACATTATATGATAAGTGAGACATCAACTACAGCAAATCATGTTAATATATTAGAAAACAAATTTGCAGTTGTTTTAGTTCGTATGTCAGAACAAGGAGAAATAAGTGTTGTTCAAAAATTAATTTATGAGATTACTAGTGTAGGAGCAGTTCTTCTACCACAAACAGATGAAGTATATGATTATTTAACAATAGATATAACAAGAGGTTCTGATGGAATACAAGTTGTTGATATAAAACTAGAAAACCCAGCAAAATACAAATTTGAATTAACAAAAGTAAAATCAGATGAAGAAAAGACTGAATTATCAGGAGCTGTATTAACAGTAAATGGTAAAGAAGCAATTAGTGATGGAAAATCAAAATATAACATTACAGAGAAGATTAATATAGGTCAAACAAAGAGCTATATAATAAAAGAATCATCAACAATAACAAACCATATTAATGTATTAAAAGATAAATTTATTGTATTGGTTGTTAGATTAGATGAACAGGAAAAACTAAGCATTGTAACACAATCAGCTTTTGATATATCTAGCGGAACAGCTGTTACAGCATCTCCTGATGTATGGAACTATGTAGATGTATATTTTGAAGAAGAAAATGGTGTTCAAATATTAAAAGTTGATGTTGTTAACCCAGTAGAATATAAATTTAAAGTTATGAAAACTAAATCAGATAAAGCTTCTACACCATTATCTGGTGCAACTATTACAATAAATGGTGAACCACTAATAAAAGATGGACTATCTAGTTATGAAATTACAAAATCAATTAAGATTGGTGAAAAACAAACATTTTATGTAAGAGAAAATGCAACAAAACCAGGGTATAAGAATATATTAGAAAATAAATATTTATTATTTAATATAGTATTAACAGAAGATGAAAAGATAGAAATAGAGAGTAAGGCAATTTTTGATACATCAGGCAAAGTTCCAACAGTAGTTTCAAGTGATGACCCAGTATATAATTATGTTGATGTTTATATGTCAACAGATTCTAATGGTGTTCAAACAGTTAATATAAAAATAATAAATCCATTAGAAACTAAGTTTAGACTTGTGAAAGTAACATCAGATGGAGAAACTAACTTAGCTGGAGCAAAAATCACAGTAAATGGTACTGAAGTTATTAAAGACGGAGATAGCTCATATGAAACTACAGAAACAATGAAGATTGGAGATACAAGAGTATATAATATAGATGAGTTAGAAACAGTAGCTGGTCATATTAATATCTTAGAAAATAAGCAATTGGTAGTTATTACTAGAATGTATGAAGATGAAAAATTACATATAGTAGATACAATGATTATAGATAAAAAGACTAGAAAAACTTTAGAAGATAGTAGACCAGAATATAAGTATATTACTACTAATATAACTACAGAAAATGAGGTACAAACAGTACAAGTAAATATTATAAACCCAGAAGAATATAATTTTAAATTATACAAAGTGGACAAAGATACAAATGAAAAAATGAATGAAGTTTTCTTTGATATTAAAGTAGTAGATGAACAAAATAATGAAGTTGAACTTAAAGATTCAAAGACATTTGAGCCTAAATCTTTAAAGACATTAAAAACAACTAATATTTCAGGTGTTGACGGTGTGATTTCTATTGATAATATATTAATAGAAAAACCAGGAACATATGACTTCATCATAAAAGAGTATTCTCCAGAATTATATGTAGAAAATGGAGAAATAAGAGTAAGAGTATTTATAACAAATGAAAATGGAAGTTATAAAGTTTCTAATATGAGAATTATAGAAGGTGAAGATTCAGTTGAATTTGCTAATAGCAAAGTAATTGAAGATGAACCAGAAACAGTAGAAGTTCAAGTAAATAACGAAAGAATAAAAGGAAAATATGATTTAGTTATTAACAAATTGGATAACTATACTAAGAAACTTTTAGATGGTTCTAAGTTTAATATTACTGTAGAAAGAGATGGAAAAGAATCTGAACTTTATAAATCAAATGATGATGTAAAATTTAAAGATGTAATTATTCCAAGTGAAGTAGAAGTAAAAAACGGTAATTTGGTAATTAGCGATATTAGGATAGAAAAACCAGAAACATATATTATAAAAATAAAAGAAATAAAAGCTCCAGAAACATATTTAGAATTAGAAGAAGAAATTAAATTAAAAGTAACAACAGGAATTGAAGGAGAAGGAAAAGAAGCAAAATATGTTATAAAAGATGTAGAAATGATAAGTGGAGACAACAATGGTTTAGTAACAAAATCTAATGTAGAAAATAAAATACAATTAGATGTACAAAATGAACAATTTGATTTGAGTTTAAGAAAGAGTATAACAGAAGTAATAGCAAACGAAGGAAAAGAGGATGAAAGAGTAACAAAAATTGATAATAGAATTCCAGATCCACAAACAGATGGATTAAAGAATAAAACAGCAACAACAGCAGTATATAATCATACAAAACAGCCAATTAGAGTTTATGCTGGAAATACAGTAATTTACACATTAAGAGTTTATAATGAAGGACAAGTAGATGGATATGCAGAAGAAGTAACAGACCATTTACCAGAGTATTTGGAATTTGTAAATGATGAATTTAATAGTAGTTATGGTTGGTTATTAGATGAAAAAGATAAATCATTAAGAACAATAAAAACAAATTATTTATCTAAAGCTGTAAATGCAGAAGATAATTTAATAAAAGCTTTTGATAGAGAAAGCGGAAAATTAGATTATAAAGAGATAAAAATTAAGTGTAAAGTAAAAAGTAATGTACCAGTGAAAGAAAAACTAACTAATATTGCAGAAATTACAAAGTATATCGGTAAAAATGGAAGACAAGTAAAAGATAGAGACTCATTTAAAAATGTTGAATTGCCTACAGATGATAAACTATCATCATATAAAGATGATGAAATAAATAAATCATATGTTCCAGGTCAAGAAGACGATGATGACTTTGAAAAAGTACTTGTTGAAGAATTTGATTTAGCATTAAGAAAATATATCACAAAAGTTGATAATAAAGAAATTACTGATAGAGTTCCAGTATTTAAAATAGATGAAAATGGTAACTATGTATATAATCATACAAAAGAGCCAGTATTAGTTGGTGATTCTGATGTTGTAACATATAACATTCGAGTTTATAATGAAGGAACAGTTGCAGGTTATGCAGAAGAAGTAGAAGATGATATTCCAGAAGGATTAGTATTCTTACCAGATAATGAGACAAATCAAAAATTTGGATGGAAAATGTTAGATGCAAATAAACAAGAAACAAACGATCCTAAAGAAGCAAAATACATAAGAACAAAATACTTATCAAGTGCTAATAAAGATAATTTATTAAAGGCTTTTGATAAAAATAGTATGAGTGAACCAGATTCAAAATTTGTACAAGTAGCATTTAAAGTTGATGTGCCAGATGCAACAGATGAAATTATAATTAATAAGGCACAAATTACAGATGACAAAGATGAAGATGGAAAAGATGTAACAGATAAAGACTCAACACCAAATAAATGGATAGATGGAGAAGATGATCAAGACATTGAGAAAATTAAATTAACATATTTTGATCTAGCATTAAGAAAATTCATAACTAAAGTAAATGATACAGAAGTAACAGATAGAGTACCAGTATTTAAAGTAGATGAAAATGGAAAATATGTATATGAACATACAAAAGAGCCAGTAATAGTAAATAATACTAATGTAGTAACATATACTTTAAGAGTTTACAATGAAGGAACAAGAGAAGGATATGCAAAAGAAATAAAAGATGATATTCCACAAGGATTAGAATTCTTACCAGACAATGAATTAAATAAAGAATATAGATGGATAATGTTAGATGAAGAAGGAAATAAAACCGATGATGTAACAAAAGCAAAATATATAACAAGTGATTATTTATCAAAAGAACAAGAAAAATCAGAACGAGAAAACTTATTAAAGGCGTTCGATAAAGAAGCATATAATGCAGGAAAAATAACAGAACCAGATTATAAAGAAGTACAAGTGTCATTTAAAGTAACAGAACCAAACACTTCTGATAGAATAATAATAAACAAAGCGCAAATCTCAGATGATAGTGATGAAGATGGAAATGAAGTAACAGATAAAGATTCAACACCAA
>ERZ824473.681-NODE-681-length-57792-cov-7.394392_pt1 | contig 57792 bp, 49 predicted proteins | sample MGYA00519874_ERZ824473 | MGnify/ENA primary metagenome ERZ824473 (study PRJEB31778, sample SAMEA3449151) | human gut metagenome | biome: human gut; feature: human-associated habitat; material: faeces | place: United Kingdom | collected 2010/2012 ... | reverse complement strand
AACGTTTCTTTGCCTTATGACTATATGATTTCTTTACTGTCCAGGATGATTGTTGTTGGTCCATCATTGATCAGTGAGACTTTCATCATCGCTCCAAAGATTCCTGTTTCTGTATGGACCCCTGCATTTTCTAATGCTTGATTAAAATATTCATATAATGGTTTTGATATTTCTGGTTTAGCAGCATCTAAAAAACTAGGTCTCCTTCCTTTTTTACAATTTGCATATAAAGTAAATTGTGAAATAGAAAGAATTTCTCCTTTGATATCCATCAATGATAAATTCAATTTTTCATTTTCATCTTCAAAAATTCTTAAATTGATAAGCTTATTAACCATCTTATCAACAATTTCTTCATTATCATCATTCGTAATACCTACTAATACCATAAATCCTTGTTTGATTTGTCCATTTATTTTTCCTTCAATTTCCACGCTTGCTTCACTTACTCTTTGTACAACTAATCTCATATTCATTTCTACCTTTCTTTTTATAAAAGTGTTATAATCATTATAATTCATTTTGTATTAAGGAGGAAGATTTTTTTATGAGTGGAACTTTAGCTTATAATATGAGACCTCAATCTCTTTTAGATATATTAGGACAAAAACATATTATAGGTGAAAATGGTTTATTTACTAAATTTGTAGAAAAGAATCACCCAATGTCTGTTATTTTATATGGCCCACCAGGTTGTGGTAAAACAACTCTTGCAATGGCTTTGGCTCATGATTTAAATATGCCTTGTCGTACTTTTAATGCATCTACAGGAAATAAAAAAGAAATGGATTTGATTATTGAAGAAGCTAAATTATCTAATGGTCTTTTTGTCATTATCGATGAAATTCATCGTATGAATAAAATGAAACAAGATAATTTACTTCCTTATGTAGAAAGTGGTCTATTGATTATTGTTGGATGTACAACAGCTAATCCTTATCATTCAATCAATCCTGCCATTCGTTCAAGATGTCAAATCATTGAAGTTAAACCTTTAACTCAAGAAGATATTATTCAAGGTTTACATCGCGCTTTAGATAGCGAAAAGGGCTATCATCATCAATATCAATGTGATGAAGAAGTCTTGCAACATATTGCTCGTCTTTCATCAGGAGATATTCGTTTTGCATATAATTGTTTAGAAGTATGTACAATTATTTCTCATGATAATCATATTACTATTGAAGATGCTAAAAATGCTTTAACACAAGCTAATGGTCAATTTGATAAAGATGAAGATCAATATTATGATACTTTAAGTGGTTTACAAAAATCTATTCGTGGAAGTGATCCTAATGGAGCTATGTATTATTTTGCAAAGTTGATAGAATATAATGATATTGAATCTTTAGAAAGACGTGTTCTTGTTTGTGCATATGAAGATGTTGGACTTGCTAATCCAAATGCTTGTATGCGTACTGTTGCTGCTTTTCAAGCTGCCAGAACAGTAGGATTTCCTGAGGCAAGAATTCCTATTGCAAGTGCTATTATTGATTTGTGTCTTTCACCTAAATCTAAATCATCAGAAGCAGCTATTGATGCTGCCTTAGCTTCTTTAAGACAACAATCTTTGCCTGCACCTGAATATTTAAGATTAACACCTGTTGGTCTAGAAGAGGATGAAAAATATAATTATGATCGTCCTGAGTTATGGGAATATATTCAATATTTACCTGATCAAATCGCAAATAATCAATTCTATGTACCTTGGATGACAAGTCAATATGAAAAAGCTTTAGCTGAAAATTATCGACGTATTTTAAAACATGGTCGTACAAGTAATATTAAAAAATTAAATCATACAAAAAAATCCTAAACTTTTAGGATTTTTTCTATATCATCTGTTACTTGTTCAATGGTTTGTTCAAAGTTTTCTAAATTCACATCATACCAATGAACATCAAATTGGTTTTTAAACCAAGTATACTGTCTTTTAGCGTATTGTCTTGAATGTTTTTTTATTAACTCTAAAACATCATTTAAATCAATTTGATGATCATAATAATCAAACCATTCTTTATAACCAATCGCTTTCATACTTTGATGATTTCTTGTAAGTCCTTGACTATAAAGACGCTCCATTTCTTCTTTTAAACCATTTTCCATCATCACATCAACACGTTTGTTAATTCTTTCATATAAAACATCTCTAGGAAGCGTTAATCCCACAAAATAAGCATCATATAAACAAATATGCTCTTGTTCTTCTAACATTTCACTTTTTCTTTTACCTGTTGTTTCATAGATTTCAATAGCTCTTAAAACACGTCGACGGTTATTGAAATGCAATATTTTTGCACTTTCTTCATCGATTGATTTTAAATGATCATGTAATTGTTCATTTGTATAATCTTTATATTTTTCATTTATTGCATGATGATCATTTTCCATTTCATCAAATTGATAATCATATAATGCTGCTTTTATATATAAGCCTGTTCCTCCAACAATTATTGGAACATGTCCTCTTTGGGTAATTTCTGTTATCTTTTTTCTTACTGTTTGTTGAAAATCATGAACACTGTATGTTTCATCAGGATTTAAAATGTCTACACAATGATGAATAATACCTTCTTTTTCTTCTTCTGTGACTTTAGCAGTCCCTATATCCATCTGTTTATAAATTTGCATAGAGTCTCCACTAATAACTTCTCCATTGAACTTTTTAGCAAGAGCTACTCCCATTTTTGTTTTACCAACACTTGTTGGTCCAATTACAACAATTACTTTTTCCATTATACGACCCTCTTAAACAACTTTTCTAATTCATATGCTGAATAATGAATAATCGTTGGTCTTCCATGTGGACAAACATAAGGATTATCACAACGCATTAAATTATCAACAATTGTTTGCATTGACTCAATTGATAGATGACTATTTCCTTTTAAAGATGCTTTGCAACTTAATGTTGCTATAGCATGTTCTTGTAAAGAAAGTAAATCAATTTTATTATCTTTTAATATTTGTTGAATCATATCTTCAATAAATAAATGTTCATTAATTTGATTCATCCACATTGGCAGTTGTTTAATAATAAAACCATTACCAAAAGGTTCTAAATCAATGCCAACTTCTTTTAATAAGTCTTTTCTTTCTTCAATCATCATACATTCACTTAAAGGATATTCAACTGTAATAGGTACTAATAAATCTCTCATTGTCATATCTGGATGACTATATTTTTCCAGAAAATATTCATAATTGATTCTTTCTTGTGCAGCATGTTGATCTATCAAATACATTCCACTATCATCTTCACCTACAATATAAGTTCCATGAATTTGTGCTTTTACAAATATTTTCTTTTTCATTTTTTTTAAAGACACTTCAACTTTTTCAAGTTGGATAGGTTCTTCAACAAGCTTTTCTACAGGTTCTGTTATATATTCATTTTTTTCTTCATGTACAAATAGTGGTTGTTTTTTTTCTTGAATAAATGAAGCTTGTGGTTTTTCTTGAACTTTTGTAGGAATTTCTTGTCTAAAATCAATATCTAGATCCATTTGATCTAGTTGTGGTTTAAAGATTGGTCTTTCTTCTTTAACTTGATAGGTTAAATTTACATTTTCTAAAGTTTTAGATACCGCATCAAAAATTAATTGTTTTAATTCGTATTCTTTAGAAAACTTAACTTCTAACTTGCTTGGATGAACATTGACATCCACTAAATAAGGATCAATTTCAATATTGATGACTGCAATAGGATAACGATTATCTGCTAAATATTTACGATATGCTTGATTAATAGCATCGATTGCTACTTGATTTTTAACAATACGATGATTGACCATCGTAACAATATGATTCTTACTTGCCCTATTCACTTCAATTTTACCAATAAAACCTTCTATTTGAAATTCATCATTTCCAGCTTTTAAATTCAACATATTTTTAACCACAGATAACCCATAAATCTGATGAATAACTTCTAATAAATTTCCATTTCCATTTGTTTTATAAGTCATCTTATCATTATGTATTAAAGTAAAAGCAATATCTGGATGAGATAAAGAAAGTCTTTCTACATAATTTTGTATATGTGCAAATTCAGCATTGACAGATTTTACATATTTTAATCTTGCTGGTACATTTTGAAAAAGCTTTGAAACAGAAATATTTGTTCCTCTATTAAGATCACTTTGTTTTTGTTCAATAAATTTACCAAATTCATAAATTACTGTTGATCCTTGACTTCCATCACTGGTTTTTAAAACAAAACGAGAAATAGAAGCAATGGAAGGAATAGCTTCGCCTCTAAAGCCTAATGTTTGGATACAAAATAAATCTTGATCATTATAGATTTTACTTGTTGCATGTCTTGAAAAACAAAGACATGCATCTTCTTTATCCATTCCTGATCCATCATCAATAATTTGAATTAAATTCATTCCTCCTTCTTCTATAATAATATCTATTTTAGAAGAAGAGGCATCAATACTATTTTCAACTAATTCTTTGACAACATTTGCTGGTCTTTCAATGACTTCACCAGCTGCTATTTTATTTGCTAAAATATCATCAAGTTGTTTTATTTTCATAGGCCACCTCTACTTTACTAATTTCTTTAATTCGATTAAAGTTGACAAAGCATCTAATGGTGATAAAGCCATTGGATCAATTGTCTTTAAATATTTTTCAACTTCACTTTCTTTTTCAATAACTTGAACTTGTTTTTCTTCAATTAAACAATCTTCTACGTTATTTTCTTCAAGTGTTTCTAATACTAAATTAGCACGATTGATTACTTCATCTGGTAATTTAGCAAGTTTAGCCACATTGACCCCATAAGATTTATTAGAACGTCCTTTTTTAATTAAATATTCAAATACTAAATGATCATTATCTACTCTAGCACTAGCATGAACATTTTGGATACCAAGACCTTTATCTTCTAAAAATGTAAGTTCATGGTAGTGGGTTGAAAATAATGTCATACAATGAATTTCACTGGCAATATATTCAATCATTGCCTGGGCAATAGCCATTCCATCAAAAGTTGCTGTTCCTCGACCAATTTCATCAAATAAAATCAACGATTTTTCACTAGCAAAACGTAAAGCATTATTCGCTTCTAACATTTCTACCATGAAAGTTGATTGACCACTAATTAAATCATCACTTGCTCCAATACGCGTAAAGATTTGATCAAAGATTGTAAGATTCGCATATTTAGCAGGAACAAACGAACCAATTTGCGCCATAATAACAATTAAAGCTACTTGTCTCATATAAGTCGATTTACCACCCATATTTGGCCCTGTAATTAAGACAACTGGTGAATTTTCATCAATTGAAACATCGTTAGGTACATATTTACCATGCCCCATGACTTTTTCAATGACACCATGTCTACCTTCTTTAATATCCATGATTTTTTGATCATTAAAGACAGGTCTTACATAACTATTTTCACTTGCTAACATTGCAAGAGATTGATAAACATCTACACGCGCGATAATTTTCGAAACATCTTGAATCAAATGGACTTCTTTTTTGATTTCATTTCTAACTTGAGTAAATAAAACATATTCTAATTTTTGAATTTTATCTTGTGCCGATAAAATCTTACTTTCCATATCTTTTAATTCAGGCGTAATAAATCTTTCTGCATTCGATAAACTTTGTTTTCTTGTATATTCGAATTCATATTTAACAAGATCTAAACTTCCTTTTGTAACTTCAATATAATAACCAAAGACACGATTATACCCAACTTTTAAGTTTTTAATACCTGTTTTTTCTCTTTCTTTTTGTTCAAAATCAACTAACCATTGTTTTCCATGATCTCTTAAATAACGTAATTCATCTAATTCTTCATTAAAATGATCTTTGATAATATTTCCTTCTTTAATCGTAAGAGGAGGATTATCAATAATAGCATCATCAATGAGTTTTGTAATATGTGATAGATCAATGATTTGATTGGCTAATTGATCTGTTAAAGGTTCATTGAATGAATAAAGTTGTTGTTTTAATTCTGGTAAGACTTTTAAAGAAGAAGCAATCCATTTTAAATCTCTTGCATTAATGTTTCCAAAAGCAATACGACTTGATAGTCTTTCTAAGTCATAGATTTCTTTTAATATTTCTTTAATACTTTCTCTTTGAATAAATTGTTGAGTAAAGATTTCAACAATATCTAATCTTTCTTCAATGGCTTCTTTTTTTAAAAGTGGTCGATCAATATAATTTTTTAAAAGTCTTGCTCCCATTGCTGATTTTGTCATATCTAATAACCAAAATAAGGAACCATATTTTTCATGATCTTTAGAATTTTCAGTTAATTCTAATGATTTTTTAGTATAAAGATCCATTGTCATAAAATCTTGATTATTGATTTCTTCAATCATTTGAAGATGTTCCAAGTCTCTTTTTTGTGTTTCAATTAAATAATTTAATAATAAAGTAGATACTTTGATTTCTTTTAAATCTTTTATATTATGAAAAATATCTCGATATTTTTCATTAAATGTTTCATTATCATAATGAGATACCATAATTGAATCATTAAAGTTATATGTACAATCACTTTTAACAACAATTTCTTTAACTTCCATCGAAGCTAATTGATTATTTAAAAGATGATCCTTTTTATCAATATTGATGACTTGAAATTCACCTGTTGTAATATCACAAAAAGCAAGCGTATAAACAAAATCAAAAATCATCATACACGCGATATAATTATTTTTATTCTTTGTCATCGATTCATCAAAAATAGTACCTGGTGTGACAATTTGAACAACACCACGTTCAACAATACCTTTTTTTCCAGGATCTGTTAATTGTTCAACAATCGCGACTTTATGTCCATTATCTACTAATTTTTGAATATATCCACTCGCACTATGAAAAGGAACCCCACACATTGGAACTCTTTCTTTAGCGCCGGCATTTTTCCCTGTTAAAGCAAGTTCTAGTTCTTTAGAAACAATCATCGCATCATCAAAGAACATTTCATAGAAATCCCCTAATCTAAACATCACAATAGCATCTTTATTTTGTTCCTTGATACCTAAATATTGCATCATCATTGGACTGTATTTTTGTTTCATTTTTACACCTCATTCTAATTCGTTGATTATTATAACATAGAAAGAAACATCTTTCTATGTTATGAAATCGGGATTAATTTTCATTTCAAGTTCTTCATCATTTGTTTTACTTTCTACAAGAATTGTTGTATTACCAATGATTTTTAAAGACATTTGTTTTTCTATTTCGATGTGCATTGTTTTATTTTCTAAGGTTGCATGGATACATCGAGGTAAGTATTGACTTTCAACAATAATTTGATCATTTTGACTGAGTTGATGATCTTTCATATTTAAATCAATAGCATCTTGGTAATGCACTTGTTGTTTTAATAAATAACTTTCATTTAAATGACTATACCAAATATGCAAATCAAAACTTCCTTCTATAAATGGTTGATGCTCCCTAATGATTCCTTGATATTGATGATTACAAATCCAACATCCTAGTATTTTATCAATCTCATTAACAACATAATCATATTTAGAAATCGTTTTTTTCGTTCCTTTTGATAAAGTTGCCTTGGTCATGATTTCATACACTTTACCAGCCATTTTGTCACCCCATATAACAATATGTCTAAAAATAAAAAAAAGACTTCAACGAAGTCTTATTTTTGTTCTTTAGCGTCTTTTAACACAACATCATGTGCGCCACCTTCAACAATTGAAGTAGCTGATACTAAAGTGATTTTAGCTTTTTGTTGTAATTCAGGGATTGTTAAAGCACCACAGTTACACATTGTATGTTTAATTTTTGATAATGATAAACCAACGTTATCTTTTAAACTTCCAGCATATGGTACATAAGAATCTACACCTTCTTCAAAAGAAAGTTTAGCATCTCCACCCATATCATAACGTTGCCAGTTACGAGCACGAGCAGAACCTTCACCCCAATATTCTTTCATATATTGTCCATTAATTTGAACTTTATTTGTAGGAGATTCATCAAATCTTGAGAAATATCTACCTAGCATAATAAAATCAGAACCCATCGCTAAGGCTAATGTCATATGATAATCATGAACGATACCACCATCTGAACAAATTGGTACATAAATTCCTGTTTCTTTAAAGTATTCATCTCTTGCTTTAGCTACTTCGATTGTTGCTGTAGCTTGTCCACGACCAATACCTTTTTGTTCACGAGTGATACAAATTGATCCTCCACCGATACCAATTTTAACGAAATCAGCACCACATTCAGCTAAGAATCTAAATCCTTCTGCATCAACAACGTTACCGGCACCTACTTTAACAGTATCACCATAATTTTCTCTAATCCAATCGATTGTTAATTTTTGCCATTCTGAGAATCCTTCAGATGAATCGATACATAAAACATCAGCACCAGCTTCTACTAATGCAGGAACACGTGTAGCATAGTCACGTGTGTTGATTCCAGCACCAACAATGTAACGTTTATTTTCATCTAATAATTCATTTGGATTATTTTTTCTATTTTCATAGTCTTTTCTAAATACGAAATAATGTAATCTTTGTTCAGCATCTACTACAGGTAATGAATTTAATTTGTTATCCCAAATCATATCATTACATTCTTTAAGGGATGTTCCTAAATCTGCACAAATTAGTTTATCATATGGTGTCATAAAAGTTTCAACTTTTGTATCCATTGATAAACGAGAAATACGATAATCTCTTCCAGTAACAACTCCTAATAATTTACCGTTAGCAGTTCCATCTGCTGTAACTGCCATTGTTGAATGTCCAGTTTTTTCTTTTAAATCTAAAACATCTTTTAAAGTTGATTCAGGTGATAAGTTTGAATCACTTGGAACGAATCCAGCTTTATAATTTTTAACACGTCTTACCATAGCTGCTTGGCTTTCGATTGATTGAGATCCATAAATAAATGAAACTCCACCTTCTTTAGCTAAGGCAATTGCCATATTGTCATCAGATACAGCTTGCATAATTGCTGAAACTAATGGAACATTTAGTGATAATGCAGGTTCTTCACCTTTTTTAAATTTAACTAATGGTGTTTTTAAACTTACGTTTTCAGCACGACACTCAGCTGATGAGTATCCTGGAACTAATAAATATTCATTAAAAGTACGCGATGGTTCTTCAAAGTAAAATGCCATTTTTTTATCTCCTTATTCTTTCTATATTTTTGAAAAATTATAATCCCCAAATTTAAATAAGTCAATAATAAAAAGAAAAAGTAGGTTTCCCTACTTTAAAGCATTATTCATTTGTTGATTGATTGTTTGTAAGATTTCATTCACTTCATTTTGTAAATATAAATAATTAACAACTAATGGATGATTTTCATAATATGCTTTTTTTTCTTGATATTCTTGAATTGTTTTTGTAACTCGATCATCCTGTTTTGCTTTTTGATTGACAATCTTTTTTTGTAATACTTTTAATTCTTTTTCTAATTGTTTAAGTTTTTCATCATTTAAAACAAGTTTTTCATACTTTTGATATTCTTGAACAACTTCTAAAGCTAAAATTTCTTGATTTAATTTTCTAGCAAGCTCTTCAATTCTAGTCAACTTGTTCACCTTTTAAAGCCCAAGTTTTTACTTCTGTGACTTTTACAGGCACAATTTTACCAATATCTTCTTTACGCCCTTTGAAGTTGATCAATTTTTGATGTGCAGTATATCCTGTCATCATTGTTTCATCACGTTTAGATGGACCATCTACTAAAACATCCACAACTTGATTTAAGAAACGTTGATTTTGTTTTAAAGCTTTTTCTTTAACAACTTCATTTAATCTTTCTAAACGGTCTTGTTTTTGTTCAAATGGCACATTGTCTTGCATTTTAGCAGCAGGTGTTCCTTCACGAGGAGAATAGATAAATGTATAGGCTAAATCGTATTCACATTCTTCATATAAAGAAAGTGTATCTTGGAATTGTTCTTCTGTTTCATTTGGGAAACCAACAATAATATCTGTTGTAATTGAACAATCTGGCATCACTTCTTTAATCATGTGGAAAAGTTCTAAATATTGTTCTCTTGTATATCTTCTACCCATTAATTTCAAGATTTCTGTATTTCCTGATTGTACTGGTAAATGGATATAAGGCATGATGTTATCATATTGATTAATGATTTCAATCATTTCTCTAGAGAAGTCCCATGGATGACTTGTTGTAAAACGAATACGTGCAATTCCAGTTTTAGCAACTTCTTCTAAAAGAGTCGCAAAATCATAGTCTTCTTCTAAATCTTTTCCATAACTATTGACATTTTGTCCAAGTAAAGTGATTTCTTGATACCCATCTGCTTTTAATCCTTTAACTTCTTCAATAATATCATCCATTAATCGAGAACGTTCTTTTCCTCTTGTATAAGGCACAATACAATACGTACAGAATTTATTACATCCATACATGATATTGACCCATGCTTTATGTCCATTAGCACGTGTAACAGGCGTATTTTCAATAACATCCCCTTCTTTAGACCATACTTCTACAACCATTTCTTTACTAAACATTGCTTCTTTTAATAAAGTTGGTAAACGATGAATATTATGTGTTCCAAAGATTAAGTCTATATGTGGGTGTTTTTCTAATATTCTTTTAATAACAACTTCTTCTTGTGCCATACAACCGCATAAACCAAAAATAAGATTTGGTTTTTTCTTCTTTAAGTTTTTAACATAACCTACTTTCCCAAATACTTTTTCTTCTGCATTTTCTCTAATAGCACAAGTATTTAATAAAATGACATCTGCCTCTTCGATTTCTTTAGCAGCTGTATATCCCATCATTTCAAAAATACCTGCTAATGTTTCACCATCACGTTCATTCGCTTGACAACCATAAGTATGAATATAATAAGTTTTTCCTTTACCTACACTTACCATATCATTAGGTATTTCAAAAGCATCTTTTAAATGATCAACTTGTTTTCTACTTCTTTTTTGAGCCTCTTTTAAATTTGGCCCTTTAAAATATTCACTATAATCTTTCATTTTTTCACCACATTTCTCTCCTATTATATACATAAAGTTATCTTTTGGCTAGAAAAAAATAAGGACTTATCAGTCCTTATCATTTTTATCTTATCCAAAGAATCCGTCTGGTTGAATTGAGAAGTATAATACTTTACCTTCTGGAGTTCCTTTAAATACTCCTTTACAATGACCTGCTGCTTCTTCAGGTGATAATTCAGTTTCACATTCAAATTCAGCTTTGATTCCTACTTTTTTAATATATTTACATGATACTTTATCATCTGAATATCCATCAAAGAAATCAATAATTTTTTGAACTTGTCCTGTTTGCATTAATAATTTACATTTTGCCATTTTAAAAAACCTCCATTTACATGTCAGTATTATACAATGAATTTTTAAAAAAAGAAACCCTTTTCACTAAAAATTAACGTAATTCTATTACAAGTCTTAAGGCAGTAATCCTTTTATCATCGACCATTAAATCATGAAAAGAAGGAATACAGATAAGCTCTTTACCTGTTGGTATAATATATCCTCTAGCAATTGCAATTGATTTAATTGCTTGATTAAGTGCTGCTGCACCAATTGTTTGAATCATAAGTTTATCTTGTTCCCTCATTAATGATGCTATTGCTCCTGCAACGTGATTAGGAACAGATGTTGAAGATACTTTAATTATTTCCATATTTTTGCCTCCTAATTCACTATATGAATTATCATTAAAAAAATAACAAAAAAAGCATCCTAAGATGCTCGATATAGGTGATCATCATTGATCAAAACTCTTTCAATAGAGATAGGTTGGTGTTTGTCATTAAATTCAATCACGACACCTGCAAACTGTCCTGAATTTTCAGAAATTAAAAATTTTGAACTTAAACCTCTCATACGCGTAATCACACTATCTAAATCACACCCTAAAGAACTTAAATAAGGTCCTGTCATTCCTACATCAGAAATAAATGCTACTTTTTTATCAATAATTCTTTCATCTGCTGTTTGTACATGTGTATGTGTTCCTAAGACTGCTTGTACTTTATCTTTACAATAATAAGCTAAACCTATTTTTTCACTAGTTGCTTCTGCATGAATATCAATAATATGAATATCTTGTTCAAGGTTTAGATAATCATCAATATGATCAAAAGGATTCGAATAACGGTTATCCATAAAGACACATCCAAGTGCATTGGTTACTCTTATTTTTGTACCTTTAACATTAAATACTCTTGTATGGACTCCTGGTAAAATACTTGGTTGATTGAAAGGAACAACAAGGCGATCAGCTTCATCAATAAAATCAAGAAGTTCTTTTTTATCAAAAGTATGATTCCCCATTGTCATACAATCAACACCTTCAAAAGTAAAGAAATCATAATGTTTTCTATTTAATCCTTTACCATGTGTTGCATTTTCAACATTTGCGATTACAAAATCAATTTGATAATCTTTTCGAATACGATAAAGATAATCTTCTATCATTTGTCGTCCTACATTTCCAACGATATCTCCTATAAATAAAACTTTCATTTTCTTTCCTCATTTCGTAAAGACATTTTAACATATATAAAAAAAAAGGGAATTGATTTCCCTTTTATTTTGCAATTTCACTCGCACGAATTTCTCTTATAACAGTAACTTTAATATGTCCTGGATAAGTTAATTCTTCTTCAATCTTTGTCTTAATATCACGTGCAATCTTATGACTTGCTAGATCATCCACTTTATCAGGTTTTACAACGATACGAATTTCACGTCCTGCTTGAATTGCATAGACACGATCAACACCATCAAAGCTTTTAGCCATTTCTTCAAGTTTTTCAAGTCTTTGAATATAATTTTCAATTGTTTCACTTCGACTTCCTGGTCTAGCAGCTGATAATGTATCAGCAGCAGCTACTAAAATAGAAATAACACTTGTTGCTGGTACATCCCCATGATGTGAAGCAATTGCATTAATAACAGTTGGATGTTCTCCATGTTTTTTTGCGAATTTTGCACCTAATTCAACATGGCTTCCTTCCATTTCATGATCCATTGCTTTACCAATATCATGTAATAGACCTGCACGTTTAGCTAATTGTTGATTTAATCCTAATTCAGCAGCCATAATTCCTGCTAAATGTGCGACTTCTAATGAATGTTGAAGCGCATTTTGACCATAGCTTGTACGATATTTTAATTTACCAATTTGTTTAACAATTTCTTTATCAATACGAGAAATACCTAATTCAAAAATTGCATTTTCTCCAGTTTTACTAATAACTTCATCTAATTCTTTTCTTGTTTTATCAACAACTTCTTCGATTCTTCCTGGTTGAATACGTCCATCTCTAATTAAAGTTTCTAATGATAAACGAGCAACTTCTCTTCTTACTGGATCAAAGCAAGAAATCGTAATTGCTTCAGGTGTATCATCAATAATTAAATCTGCACCTGTTGCTTGTTCGATTGCTTTAATATTACGACCTTCACGTCCAATGATACGTCCTTTCATTTCTTCACTTGGAAGATCAACAACAGTTACTGTTCTTTCAGTAACTTCTTCTTGAGCGTATCGATTAATTGCATTGGCAATAATGTCTCTAGACATATCAGCAGCTTTACTTTTAGCTTCTTCTTCTTGTTCTTTTATGTAAGCAGACATTTCTAATGAAATTTGTTGTTCAACTTGTTTGAACAATTCTTCCTTAGCTTCTCTTGCTGACATAGCGGCAACTTTTTCTAATTCAACAACTTTAGAATCAATTTTATCTTTTAATTCAGCCTCTAATTTATCTATTCCAGCTTCTTTAATATCTAATTGTTTAATTCTTTGTTCAAGAACGTCTTCTTTACCTTGAACAGCAATATCTCTTCGTTCAATACCTTTTTCACGTTCTGAAAGATTATTTTCAAGTTCAGTAATTTCTTGTTTTTGTTCTTTAATTTCTTTTTCTGCTTCTAATTTTAATTCATAAGCTTGAGTTTTAGCATCTAAAATAGCTTCTTTAACTAGATTATCAGCTTTACTCGTTGCATCATCAATAATCTTTTGAGCACTTACATTAGCTTTTGAAATATTTAGTTTTGCATATACAAAATAAATAAGAACCCCAACAGCGACAGCTAGAACATAGGATAAAATAGTGGCAATATTTAAACCTGGCATATTCCACCCTCCATTTTCTCTATGCACATTTTTTATGATTAATTATCCAATCATTCACCGGTTGTTTCGGTTATAATAATTAATATTTACATAGTCTTTACTATGTTTATTAAACGTGTTTTGCGCACAAGTATATTATATGTCAAATTGCTTATTTTGACAATAACAAGTTAAAAAGAGGAATTTTTACAATTCCTCTTCTTCTACAGGCATTAATGAAGCTTTAATTGCTTCCGTAATTTCATTCATTATATCAGGATGTTCAACAAGATATCGTTTTGCATTTTCACGTCCTTGTCCAATCTTTTCACCCTTATAAGCATACCAAGCACCGGATTTATCAACAATATCTTTATCAACTGCTAAATCCAAGACTTCACCATCTCTTGAAATACCTTTACCATAAATAATATCGACTTGTGTTGATTTAAATGGTGGTGCCACTTTATTTTTAACAACTTTGATATTGACTTTATTCCCAACAATTTCCGTACCATTTTTAATTACTTCACTTCTTCTGATTTCTACTCGCACAGAAGAATAGAATTTTAAAGCTCTTCCTCCAGTAGTCGTTTCTGGATTTCCAAACATAACACCAATTTTTTCACGTAATTGGTTAATGAAAATAATGGTACAATCTGTTTTATTCATAACCCCTGAAAGTTTACGTAAAGCTTTAGACATCAATCTTGCTTGCAATCCCATTTGTTGATCAGCCATTTCGCCATCTAATTCCACTTGAGGAACAAGTGCAGCAACAGAGTCAACAACTACTAAGTCAATAGCTCCAGAACGTACAAGTGTTTCAGCAATTTCTAAACCTTGTTCACCACTATCTGGTTGTGAAAGAATCAATTCATCAATATTAACTCCTAGATTTTTAGCATAAACAGGATCAATGGCATGTTCGGCATCAATAAACGCAGCTGTACCACCTTGTTTTTGCACTTCAGCAATCGCATGTAATGTAAGTGTTGTCTTACCACTTGATTCTGGACCATAAATCTCAATAATTCTTCCTTTAGGATAACCACCTATTCCTAAAGCCATGTCAAGTGTTAAAGAACCTGTTGGAATAACAGCCACATCAACAGCTGCACGATCTCCAAGCTTCATAACAGAACCTTTTCCAAATTGCTTTTCAATTTGTTTGATTGCATCATTCAATGCTTGTGCTTTTTTAGCATCTTTTGTTTCTACTTCTTTTTTTCCAGCCATAAATAATACCTCCTATTCCTATATATGCTTTATTTTTCATTTTTTCTTTTATTTTTTTAAAATTTTTTCAATTACTTTCTTTTGAGCAAAATCTATTGCCTTTAAAGCAATCTCTTTTCGACTACCTTCTAAATTTAATTTATAAACAACAACATCTTCATAAGCAATACCAATATAGACTTCTCCTACTGGTTTTCCTTCCATTGCATCCGGTCCAGCATTTCCTGTAAAAGAAACACATAGATCAACATCTAAAATACTTTTACCATTAACACACATTAAAGTAGCAATTTCTTTAGAAACAACACCGTACTTTTCAATCAATGGATGTTCAATTCCTAAAAGCCTTTCTTTCGTTTCACTTTGATAAGTGACTAAAGAACCCTTATAAACCTTAGAAATGCCAGGAATATTTCCTAGCATTGTCGCAAAATTTCCTACTGTAAAACTTTCTACAGTTCCAATAGAAATATTATTTTTTATTAATAATTCAGCAAGTTCATTCATTACATTGACTCCGTTAACATATCTTTACTATCCATAAAATAATCAATACCACTTACTATTGAAATCACGCAAGCAATCCATACACTTATTTGACCAATTGGTAAATGAATGATTGAAAAAGGAAAATCATTTAATAATAAGAATATCACACTGATCATTTGTGTCACAGTTTTTAATTTTCCTAAATATTTTGCTGCAATAACAACTTGTTTATTAGCAGCCACCAAACGAATGGCATCTACGATCGTATCCCTAGAAATCATAATAATAGGAATAATGATAGAAATTGTTCCATCACTTGCTAGTAAAAGAAAAATCGTATTAATTAATAGTTTATCTGCAATCGGATCAGCAAACTTACCAAAAGTCGTAATTAATTTAGATTTTCTTGCAATTTGTCCATCAAAATAATCAGTTAACGAAGCAACTGCAAAAATAATAAAGATAACAATATTAACAAGTGAAATATCAGCATTCAAAATATGATACATAGGTACATTGATTCCAAACGTTGCATAAGGAAACATATAAATAAGAATAAGAATTGGAACGAGGATTATTCTTGTAATCGTTAATTTATTAGGTAAATTCATTATTTGACCATCGTTAATTTAAATGTTCTTACTCTACCATTAGAGCTTGTTCCATAATGATCATTTTCTTCTAATGGAATTTTTTGATCATTAATATAATAACGATGTCCTAAGTTCCAACTATATGAAAATTCCAAATATTGGAAATCATTCACATTAAATTCTAATTCAACACTTTCACATGCAGAATCATCTTTTAAAGCATCTGATGCTGAAATATTAGCAAGATTACTACTATAAACACCTTTTTTAAATGTATCAGTTTGATAACTGTTAGGATCACCATTAACATGTAGATCAACAGTTGTCGCAAATGTAAAGTCTACTTTTAATTTAAAAGTTTCTTGATCATATCCATCAGGTAATTTAAAACTATAATCACCATCAGCATTTTTAGTAAAAGTTATTTCAGTAGATGTTTGTTCATCTTTTTTCGTTGTATCAGATTTTGTTGTTTTCTTTTTATCTGTTTCTGTTGTTTTCTTCTTTAAAGTTTCACTTGTTTCTGTTTTAGATGTATTACTATTTTTAAATGATGAATCATTTGATTTCATAAAGACAAATGAATATCCAAGTACAATAATAATAGCAATGACAATAATAATGACAATTGCATATTTAACATATCTTAAGATATAGTGATCTTCATAAACTCCCTTTCTTGTCGGTTGTTTTTTAGTTGGTTGAATATTTTTTACTTTATCTACAAAAGTAACAGATCCTATATCTTCTTTTTTATTTTCTAAATCTTTTAAATCAGCCTTTTTAATTTCTCTCGTAATTGCATAATAATCATCAGCAATCGTCTCATCTATTTCTAAGTATCTTGCTATTTTTTTAAGATACATTTTTACATATAGCTCGTCTCCAACAAATCGTTCAAAAGCACCGTCTTCTATATCTTTAATGATATTAACAGATAACAATGTTGCTTCTGCGACTTCCTCTATTGTAACGCCTTTGGCAATGCGGGCTGCTTTTATCTTTTCACTTATTTTGTCCATAAAGACATCCTCCTTTACACTTAGGCATAATTAAACAAATAAATTATAGCACAAATGTTTTATTTGACAAATACAAAAGCTCATTTTATTTCTAATATATTATATACATAAAAAATGTCTTTTTTATGTCCAAAAAGAAAAAAAGCTTAAAAAAGCTTTTTTATAACGTAATAATTCCAAATGTTGATAAAATATAACTTAATAAAATAATTAATAATGTTGGAATACAAATATATTTCATCACAAAATTATAGACTTTTTCTCTTTTAAAAGCAGATGATATCTTAATTTCATCTGAAATTGTTTTTAATTTTGTTACAAAAATAATTAATAAAGCTGTACATAACGCTGAAATTGGCATCATACATGAATTTGTGACAAAATCAAAGAAATCTAATAAAGTCATTCCTAATGGTTGAATCCATCCTAAAACACCATAGCCAAGTGAAATAGGAATTCCTAAAGCTAACATTTCAATAATCATTGCTAAAGCTGCTTTTTTTCTAGAAATATGGAATTGTTCCATTAAAGTTGCGACTGAACATTCCATTAAAGAAATAGCTGATGTTAAAGCAGCAAATAAGACAAGTAAAAAGAATACACCACCAATAAATCCACCTAATTGAAGTGAATTAAATACTTTTGGCATTGTAATAAACATTAAAGACGCTCCAGCATTTAAACTATCTTTTCCTGAAAATGCAAAGACTGCAGGAATAATCATTAACCCCGCTAAAAAAGCAATCAACGTATCCATAATTTCTACTTGAGAAATTGCTTTTTCCATATCAACATCTTTTTTCATATAAGAACCATAAGTAAATAAAATTCCCATTCCAATCGATAAAGAATAGAACATTTGCCCCATCGCAGCAATGACTGTCATAATACTGAATTTAGAAAAATCAGGAATGATATAATATTTTAAACCTTCAATAGCCCCTGGTGTCATTAAACCATAAATTGAAATAAAAATAGCTATCACTACTAAAATAGGCATTAAGATCTTACTTACTTTTTCAATTCCTTTTTCTACACCTTTAATAACCACAATAAAAGTTAATACTGCAAAAACAACTAACCAAAAAGCTGGACTAATTGGATTAGCAATAAAATTTGAAAAATAGGTATCTTGTGTCAAGATTTGACTTGATCCTCTTAAATATTCAAATAAGTATTTACATACCCAACCACCAACAACACAGTAATAAGGAACTATCAACATTGGAATAATTGAATTCAACCAACCACCAATCTTTAATTTTTTTGCTCCTAAGATTTTATATGCTTTGATTGGATTGTTTCCGGTCTTTCTTCCTAATGCTGTTTCACTTACAAGTAAAGCAAAACCAACTGTTAACGCTAAAATAATGTAAGTAAATAAAAAAGTACCTCCACCATATTTAGCCGCAAGATATGGAAAACGCCAAATGTTTCCTAATCCAACAGCCGAACCAGCAACCGCCATAACATATCCTAAACGGCCTGAAAAACTTGATTTTTTATTTTTTTCCATCGAATTTCCCCTTTTTAACATGTAAAAAGAATTATATTGAAACCTCATAAAAAGTCAACTTTATTGTGAAATTAATAACAAAATTTTCTTTTTTTACATTTTAAAACAAAAAAACAGCCCTCATTGAGGACTGTCTTATTATTATAATAATGATTTATATAATTCTTTGATTTCTTCTACACTTGTATCTCTTGGGTTACCTGGACAGCAAGCATCAGCTAAAGCAGATTCACTTAAGAATTGTAAATCTTCTTCTTTAACGATTTCTTTTAAGTCAGCTGGAATACCAACATCTTTAGATAATTGTTTAACTGCATCTACAGCTGCTTTACGATATTCTTCTTGAGACATACCAGTAGTATCTACACCCATTGCTTCTGCAATGTCTTTATATTTTTCACCAGTATATGGTGCATTATATTCCATAACTGTTGGTAAGATGATAGCATTAGCAACACCATGAGGTGTATCATATAAAGCTCCAAGTGGATGAGCCATTGAGTGAACTAATCCTAAACCTACGTTAGAGAATCCCATACCTGCAACATATTGACCTAAAGCCATACCTTCTCTACCTTCAGGAGTATTTTCTACTGCACCTCTTAATGATTTAGAAATAATTTCGATAGCTTTGATATGGAACATATCTGACATTTCCCAAGCACCTTTAGTAATATAACCTTCGATAGCATGAGTTAAGGCATCCATACCTGTAGCAGCAGTTAATCCTTTAGGCATTGATGACATCATATCTGGGTCAACGAATGCTACAACTGGAATATCATGTACGTCTACACATACCATTTTACGATCTTTTTCAACATCTGTGATTACATAGTTGATTGTTACTTCAGCAGCAGTACCAGCTGTTGTAGGAACTGCAAAGATTGGTGTACAAGGATTTTTAGTTGGTGCAACACCTTCTAGGCTTCTTACATCAGCAAATTCAGGATTTTTATCAATAATACCTACTGCTTTTGCTGTATCCATTGATGAACCACCACCAATAGCAATCATATAATCTGCTCCAGCATCATGTAATGCTTTAACACCTTGTTGAACATTTTCAATTGTTGGATTCGGTTTGATATTAGAATATAGTTCATAAGCTAATCCTGCTTTATCTAATAAATCAGTAACTTTTGCTGTTACTCCAAATTTTACTAAGTCTGGATCTGAACATACTAAAGCTTTTTTGAATCCTCTTGCTTTTGCTTCTTCAGGAATTGATTCAATTGCTCCTTTTCCATGATAACTTGTTTCATTTAATACAAATCTGTTTGCCATAATTAAATCTCCTCTTTTCTAACTACACATATTTTAGTATCATGTGAAAATAAAAACAAGTTACACATAAGGCTATGTGTAACATTTCACAAGTTTTATTTAAAATATTTTTATAATATGTCATAATAATAAACATGGAGGAATATCATGAAATATTATGCTGTAAAAAAAGGAAGACATCCAGGTATTTATACTACTTGGAAAGATTGTCAAAAAGAAATCGATCATTTTAAAGATGCTAAATTCAAAAGCTTTGATTCTAAAAAAGAAGCTTTAGCCTATTTAAAACAAAATAATCAAAAAAGTTCATTACATTCAAAACAAGAAACAACAAATCAAAGAAAACAAAATAAAGATAAAATATCATTAAGTAAAGATCAATATAAAGCTTATCAACAATTATTATCTGGAAATAATGTTTTTTTAACAGGTGGCGCAGGTACTGGTAAATCTTTTGTTTTACAACTTTTTATTAATGAAATGGAAAAACAAAATAAAAATGTTATTGTTTGTGCTCCTACCGGTATTGCCGCTATTAATATTCAAGGTGTTACTATCCATCGTTGTTTTCAAGTATCTCCGGAGCCTCAAGTAGTTAAACATATTAAAAAAGTTCCTCAAGTGGTAAAAGAAAGTGACATTATTGTTATTGATGAAATTAGTATGTGTCGTATTGATCTATTTGATTTTGTTGTAAGAACAATTATGAAAGCAGAAGAAAACTCATTATCTCGTAAACAAATCGTCGTTGTTGGAGACTTTTTCCAACTACCTCCTGTTACTACAGATAATGATTTAGAAGTATTAAAAGAAATTTATGAAAATTATCATAAAGGTTATGCTTTTGAATCAACAAACTGGCAAGATTTAAATTTTCAAACAGTTGAATTAAAACAAGTCATACGACAAAAGAATCCTGAATTTATTCATGAACTGAATAAAGCACGTATTGGTGATTATTCATGTGTTCATTATTTTAATACGCATTGTCAAAAAACTCTTTTTGAAAATGGTATTATTCTTACAGCAACTAATAGAAAAGCTGAACAAATCAATCATGATAGACTTTCCAAAATACCTTATAAAGCTAAAGTCTATCATTCAAGAATTGTTGGTGATGTTAAAAATTCTGATAAACCTACTCTAGATGAACTTCATTTAAAAATTGGTGCTCGTGTGATGGTTTTAATTAACGATACAGAACAAAATCTTTATCAAAATGGTTCATTTGGAAAAGTTTATAAATTAGAAGATGAAAGTGTTACCGTTCTCTTAGATACAAATAAAACACTTGTAACCTTTGGTTATCATGAATGGGCCATAGAAAACTATGTACTTTCTAAAAGAAAAGAAGGAGATATTGAAGATAATCATTTATCTAAAGAAAAAGTAGGTGCTTTTTATCAAATTCCTTTAAAACTTGCTTACGCTATTACAATGCATAAAAGTCAAGGTCAAACCTATGATCAAGTAAATCTTATTCCTTATTCATTTGATAATGGCCAACTCTATGTTGCCTTAAGTCGTGTTAAATCTATTGAAGGACTTTGTTTAATTAATCAATTAAGACAAGAAAATCTTATTTGTAGTCAGGAAGTAAAAGACTTTTATCATATTGGTTCATCTAAATCAAAAGACAAACTGATTTATGAGTTAGGTAAAAAAGTTTTAAATAGTCATATAACTTACCCTAAAGAAATACAAGATTTAATTGATTATATTCATAAAATGAGTTAATACGTAATCATTTAAACTGTTGACAAATAAAAAATCAATTCTTCAACATATTCATAATTATGATCTAATTAATAAATATATGAAAAAGCCTGCTTTCTTAAGTATAATAATTGTTTAAAAATCTATTAAATTACAATTATCGGCCAAAGCGACCAATAAAATAACCGTAAAATAAATACGGTTGAATTTGTGGTCTTTTTTAGTATGATAATTATAAATATGGACATATTTTTAAGAGAAATACTCATGGAAGGAATGCATATTCCAAAACTAAATAAAAAAATCACAGAATATTTTTTAATATATTGGACACCTTTTTCAAAGTGTGAAAACTTACCATCAAATAATCAAAATTTAAGTTTTGATTATTTAAAATATAAAATAAAAAAAGTAATCCATATTGATTTAATCAATAAAATCACTTCAAAAACACTCAATATAGTAATTTTAGTAAACTAAGATTACTATATTGAGTACATATTGCAATTTTTTATTTCTACTCTCTACTTTATCAACACTTACTAAATATTAAATATTTTAATTAGGATATAGTTATTTATTTTCATTATATTGATCAATAAGTTCTATCATTTTTCCCGCATTTGTTCCTATTGATTTATACAGTTTACTATTTCCTATAACATAAAATTCTTCTTTTGCTCTTGTTACAGCAACATTAATAATATTTGGTTTTGATACAGCCCAACTTGCTGCACCCTTACTTTTAAAATCCGCACCCATTACAAAATAAACAATTTTTGCTTCTTTTCCTTGAAAAGTATGTACGGTTCCTACATTTATTGGTTTCTTATTTTTATCATATTTTGTAAATTTAATACCATCAAATTTTTTTAATTCTTTAGCTAATTCATTGGCAACATTTTTAAAAGGTGAGATAACAAAAATTTCATCTTTTAATTTTGAATTTTTTTCTATCTTATCTTTAATTAATTTTTTTAAAATTTCTGCTTCTTCTTTAACATATTTATCACTTGCCGTTCCTTCAACATGATACCATTTGGCTTTCCCATTTGCCTTATCTTTTCCTTGAACCATTAAATCATTATAAGATATCCTATTTGAAATTGTAAACATTGGATTATTTGATCTTCGATGTACCCAAAGAGGAATACCAATCCAGTGATCTTGATCTTTATAATAGCCATACGGACTTACTTCGTCTAAAAGAGTTTGCGTCGAAGCATCTGGAGATATATATTTATCTCCAACTTTATATTCATTTTTTATAATACTTAAAATTCCTGATTCTAAAGTTAAAACAGGTTGTATCTGTTCAGGATCACCAACTGCCATAATCTTTTTACTTCTAAAGATAGCTCCTACACTAGCTTGTGGCAATGCTTGTCCTGCTTCATCAATAAAAAGATTACTGATTGAATTTTCCGGCATATAATAAAACATACTTCCAAAACTAGCAAATGTTGTACTTATTACTGGTATAGTGAAATTAATCCATTGCCAAGCATTAACTATAAGATCTTTATTTGAGGCGTATTCTTCTCGATTTTTCCAAATAATTTGTGCTGACTTAACACTTTTTTTATTTTCATATAAAAATTGTTTCCTAACCTTTAATGCGCTAATAAATAATTTTGTTTGTAATATTCTGAATTTTTTATCAAACCATGGATTACTCTTTTGTAATTCATCATTGCTCACTTCAAAATTTAATTTTTGAATATCTTTTGGGTCTATTTTTTCATTCAAAAAATTAATTTTCATTTCTAATAAACTGATTTTATCATTATATTCTTTTTCTTTAGAATTTATTTTCTGTTTAAGTTTTTCAATCTCACTATTTGAAAAATCATATTTTTCTTGATATTTATTTTTTTCTTTTTCATTATTACTATTTTCTTGATTAAGATTTGATAATTCATTTAGGCAATCATTTCTTTTATTGTTAAATATTTCAATTTCTTCTATATATTTTTTTGCTTCTATTGTTTGAAACATTTTTTTCAACCACAAAAATGCAGGTTTCTTTATTTGTAATAACTCATATTCTTTATTATAATTTGCTACTTGATCATTTAGATATGTAATTTTTTCTAAATATATTTTTTTATTTTCTTCAAATTTAATGACATCTGATTTATATGTATCACATTTTACATTCAATTCATCTATCTCATTTAAAAATTTTGATATTTCTATTTGTTTTTCTTCCTTTAAAAAAATAATATTACTTTTAATATCTTTTATTTTCTTTAAATCCTCATAATAATCTTGTCTTTTCTTTTTTTCATCCATTAATTCTTGATACATTTTTTTAAAATCATTGTATACTGATTTTTCTTCTTGATAATCACCATCAAATACATCACTAATTTGTTTAAGAGTATTCATTATTTTTAACACATTACTAGATGCTCCACCTTCTAATGAAAAAATTCCCCATAGTTCCTCTTTAATACTCTTTTTATCATCTAATTGATCAGAATTAGCAATGTCAGTAAAATAATCTACTTCCTTAATTTCTTCTAAAAAATCAGGGTATATACTATCTATTCTTGGTAGTTCTTTTACAATATTTTGTACAGCTGAGTTGTTTGAACTAGCAACAATAATATTACCTTTTGTAATTTCATAAGGTAATATCCCTATTTTATATTTTTCATTGTATTGTTGTTCATCTTGGATTTTCTTATTTTTAAGGTTGCATATTTGATGAGCTTGTTCAACAACGTAATGAGCAAATATATCTTTTAATAAGGTTGTTTTTCCTGTTCCTGGAGGACCATTTACTGTACGTACCTCTGCACTACTATTAATCGCAATATTTGTTGCAACTTCTTGCATAAAAGAAAGTGCATAATCCGGGTTTGAAGGAAAACGACCATTTGGATACTTGTTAGGCATAAGAATTGTTTCAAACAACTCCGGTTGAAAATTTTCACTATCTGGTTGACTTTCTAAATTTATTTTTTCTTTATCATTACCAAAAAGATAAAGATCTAATTTATCCGAATTTATTTTTTTAGCTTTTTCTAAATCTTTAATAAAAAACGAATGTAAATTAGCTTCTTCATATTCTACATTTTTAATAAATTTATAACATAAACTTCTGTTTTCATCTCCATATTTTTCTATAAGATAGTTTATTGTATCGTTAAAATATTGGCATTCTTCTCCTAATTTACTATTTAATTCTTTTAAAAAATGAGATTCTTCTTCACTTATTTTTTTTGGAAATTCATTATGTTCTCTTATATATCCACTTGTAGTATAAAAGAAGTTCTTATCTATGAGTTTCAATTCATAATCAAAATAAAGAGTAATGGAAAACTTTTTTGTTTTTAACACTTCCTCATCACTAGCTTTTTTTCCATATTTTTTTCTTAAAATATCAGCAACTTCTTCAAATGAAAAAATACCAAAAAATAATACTAAACCATATTTTTTCTTTTCAATTTTAACATTATAATCACTACATGATTTTTTCATAAAATCTAAAAAATAATGTTTCCAATCAATATTTTTCAGATTATATTCATGAATATTTTTTTCTTTTAAATTAATATTTCCCTCAGATAACTGTTCTACTTTTATCCAAGCATTTAGAATATCTTCCTTTTTACTTATCATATATTCTCCCTCTATCTTCTATTTGTAAAATCTCTTTTGTTTCTTAAAAGTAATATTTTTATTATACCTCTATTACATAATAGTGAAATAATTTTATCAATCATTATGTCAAGAATATCCTATTTAACTGCTCCCATCAATTCAACAAATTTTATCTTTTCTTTTCCAGTTTGTTCTATAATAAATTCTTTTCCAAACATTGCAATTAATGATATTACTAATTGCTCATATGCTAATTGATTATGATAAAAAATAGTAATGTCAGAAACATTTTTGTTATTATAAAAGAAATCCGCCAAAATATCCTTATCAGTCATTCCAAGTGAATGTCCCATTATATACACATGAATTTCTCGATCTGTATATGATTCTTTCGCTTTTCCAATCCATTTTTTATAAAGAGCACCTGTTTTCTTCTGAATTCTTTGAAAATACTTTTGAAAGTAAACATAATCTAGATTTTCAAAATCTTCACCACTTGCACCTAATACAATATTATTATCTTCTAATGATCCATGAACATAATGTATTGTATTAACATTTTCATAAATGTATGAATATGTATTTGTATAATTAAAAGTTAATAAATTTATGTCATTCAAATTTTTGATTTGCTCCGAATAATATGGTGTATTTATTTTTTCAACAAATTCTTCCATATATATTTTTAAAGCATCAATTAATTTATTTAAATCAATTTTGAGTTCTTCAATTAAATTTCTTTTAACATTTCCATATTTAATTTTCTCTACATCTGTTTTATTATATAATCCCAACTTTAGTGGGAAGGAGTCAGTTACATTCATTAATATTTTAATTATCTCATATATTGTAGGATTAACTGCATTAGAAAATAGCTTTCCTACACAGTTATCAACATCTATTGTAAAGAAGTGTTCTATTATCGTTAAAACTTTTTCAATTTCTGTCTCAAAATCAATCCATCCTTCTCATATTCACTTTTAATAAAATATTGAATCCATGCATTCTTTGAAATAATTACATTTAAGGTTTGAATTTTATCATTATTAAAGCTTTTTGCATATTTAGCAAAATCCCTTAAAGAATCATTTGTTAATTTACCGTACTCATCTAGAGTTATATTAAATTTTTTATATTCTAAATCTTCTATCTTTTCTCTTAAACTTCGATTATAATCATCAAAGAAATCACTCCAATTTTTCACTAAAAACAAAAAATCAATATATCTTGTTGGTAACTTATGATATAAATCAAACCCATTTCCTATAATTAAAACATCTTTAGCCATTGTCTTTCCTCCTCGTATAGTTTTATGTCATTAAAACTTCTACTTTACCAGATACTCTTTCATACATTCTTCAGCCGATACCTTCTTTCTGCCTTTATCACTAAAACTATATATTTCAAATTTATCGCGCATAGTTTCATTATTTAATACATATTTTAATGTAAAATTAATTTCATTATTATAATACTTACTAGAATACCAATTTAATTGAATAATTTCTTTTTCAAACCAATTGTCTGCATTTAAAAATGAGCATAATAAATTGCATTTCTTGCAGTCATTATTTTTTTTATCATTTTTTTCATAAGTAATAATGCTATTTTCTTCAGTACCTTCATATTGAAAACATTTAATACTATTTATATTTGAATTTTCTATATAATCACAATTTTTTTTCAAAATTTCTGCAACTGGCAAATAATTCATATTAATGAGTATAGATATATGTATTTTCTTATCTTTATCATAATTACATCTAAATTCTATATTATCAACACATAAATGTTTTAGCCAATGGAATCTTGAAACTGTTCCCATTCTTTCAAAATAGCGACTAAAAACAGCTTGTGTTACTCTTGATTTACTAATATCTGTTAAATCTAAAAGTCTTAGCCAAATAGATATTTTTCTTAAATCTATTTTATGATTTCTAAATTTCTCTTCACTTACAATTCCATAAACCTTTTCATAATCATTTCCATGATTAACAGAAACCTTTGCAACATATTTTTTTTCTAAATCAGTTAAAGGCAACATATCATCCATTACAATGTCCTCTTTTGCCCTCGTAGGATGTTGAGACCTTACCATGTTTTCAAAAAAAGATTCAGTTTGATCGTGTATTAAATATATTTTTCGTAACATTGTTTCCATTTTGATAATCTTGATTTCATTAAAATATTTTGATACATCTTCATAAAACTCAATTAATTTCGTATTTTTTAAATCATACAATTCCTTTGTTGATAATCCTTTTAACATACCAATATCATGTAAATAACATGCAGAAAACAATATAAATTTTTCATCTTTATCTAAAGAAAATCTATTTAATAGTTTAGGGCTTAATTTCATATAATTTTGAATTAATTCTATAGAATGTTCTTGATTATGTAATGTAAAGAATGTTAGGTCCTTGGAACCATTTTTCCATACACAATGGACATAATAATGTAAACACATAATAACATCTTTATCTTTTGAACTTCCCAAGTTATCATCAACTATTGCTCTAATTTTTTCAAAATTAGTATCTACCTCATGACATAAATACTCATAATTTTTCGTAATATCTTCTAACAAATCAAAAAAATCATCCCGATTAAACATTTTATTATGTAAAAAAGATAAAACTCTATATTCCCAAAATTTTAAAGTTCTTCCTTTTGTATTTACTATAATACTTTCTTCACATTCAAAGAAATCCATAAAAAAATTATTTAAATATTCTTTATAATCAATCATTTCATCTTTAATACTGTATAAATTAAATGTATTTTTTTTATTATTATTTATAACCATATTTGATTCTAACAAATTCTTTTCTTTATATTTTCCTTTGTTTCTAACTCTAATATTATCAAAGAGAAGATATGCAGGATTAATAAATCCATGTAAATCAATTTCCTTTTTCCAAAATTCTACAAGTAAAGATAGCCACTTAACTTTTCTGTATTCAGATAGTTCATCACTATTTAATTTAAGATAATCATCTTCAAAGGTAACTTTATTTTTTTCTTTTTCATCACTGATTTTTTCGTCTTCATTAATATTATCATCTTTTTCATCAATAGATTTTCTAATATAAATATTAGTATCATCATATTTATAAATATGTTCTATATCATTTTCACCATATTTAATTAACGATCTTCTAAAAATTGAATCTTTATCTATCATTACATTCGCAACTTTTTTTAATTTAATAGGATTGTCTACATAATATTTTATTGCTTTTACTTCTTTATCAAGCTCCTTTTTTTCTTCTTTATTATTTTTATCTTCTTCATCATTTTTAATATTTACTTCTTCTCCATTCATTTCTAAAATCCATGAATCATCTTGGTAAGAATAATAATATTTATTTATTAATAAGTTATCTTTAAATTTATTTCTTAATGTCGACAACATACCTTTATAAAATCTTGAATATTTAACTTGATAAATTGCTTTTATCGTAGCTAAATAGTAAAAAAACATCATTTCTTTTTTTGACACTAATTCTTCATAATGGTTTAAATAATTAGTTACTTTTTCTACTAGGTATTGAATTTTATTATCATCATTTTCTGCATTTCTTAACAAATTCAGTAAATTGTAATAATAGTTAAATCCATTTATATCATCTTTCAATATTTCTTTTTCTTTAATATCACATTCAAAAATAGTTTCAACTAATTCATAAAACTTATTTTTTGTAGATATTTTTCGAGTTAAGAAATTTGCTTTTCTTTTAGAGTATGTAATATATTCTTTCTTTATTTTTCGAATTTCACTTTCTTTTATACTCTTGTCTCTTTCTCCTTCTTTTACTCTTTTGTACATATCTTCTATTGTATTTTTTATTGCCTGATGCTTTTTGATAACAGCATCTTCTATATCAGAAGGTATTTCAAACCTAGGATTAATAGAAGCATTAATCAATGATGCGTCGTTTGTAATAAAATCTAATTGATTTTTTACACTTTTTTCATCTAATGACAAGAATGCTACTTTATCAGAATTCAATTCCATCATTTTTTCAGTTTTAATAATGGCATCTTCTTCATCATTTTTATCAAGTTTGCATCCATTTATTTTTTGAAAAATACCATTTAAAATTCTTGATATTTTTTCTTCAGGAGTTTCTTCAATATTTATCTTTTCATCAGCTTTTATATTTTTAATTTTACTATCTTGTAAATAAATTCTACCATCATCAATATAAGAAAAATGTATAAAATCATAAACATCTCTTTGATTCATTTCTGCTTTGAATTCAGTATAAAGATTTCTTATATAAAATACCGCAAGAAATGTTGAAAATAATGGTCCTTGTGGTAAACCCATATCATTTCTATCGATTTTTCGTACAGTTTTTTTCCTTTCTTTTTCCTCATCATCACAAATACCATTCTCATCATATATCTTACAATATTCTTGAAAAATTTCTTGTGTTTCTTTTGAAATATTTTCCGCATTATAATAATGGATTATTTTTCCAATCCACTTATAAAATTCACTCTTTTTTTTCAAATTTAATGACTTTGCAATATCTTCTATCAATCTATTTTGAGAAATAGATGGATAAAATTCTTTTATATCATATTCATAAACATATTGATAAATGCTGTCTTCAGATCCATATTTCTTTTGTTCACTTACAAATTTTTTATATTGATTCGTCCAATTAGCATACAAATATTTAGGATTATCAGATAATTTAACACCGTAGTTTTCTTTTGGTAAGAAATTCTTTAAATTATCAAATAGAACATTAAATATTGATTGCATAATAACAAGATCAAAAAATCTAAATCTTGTTAGTGGTCTATAAGATACTCTATCTTTATCGACCTTCTTAATTTTTGTAATGAAATCAAACTTATTAAAATTACAATTGTCTGCCCCATTTAAAATTATTTTTCTAATTTCTAAGATTGGATTACTTGATTTCATCTTTTGCAACTCATCATCATTTATTATTTCAACACCATCTTTCACCTTTATGAACTCTTCAATTTGGTCAATGTCTTTTTCAAAATATAAAATTTCTTGTTCTAATAACAACTCTGTATTTTGAACCATATTTTTTAATCTTAAATATGCTAAATAAATATTGTCTATACTTGCTGCCTGTTCAATATATTTTTCCACTTTATTTCTCCTCAAACATCTTTTCAATATAATCTGTTACTTCTTTTCTTTTATCATTATCATTCATATCTTTAAAAACCCTATGATCAAAAAAATTATTCTCTTCTCTTTTTTTAGAATCCATATCATCATTTAATCTATTAAGTATTAAAATATAATTTTCATAATAATCCAATTCAATCGAAATATACTTATTAAATACATCTGCAACATCAACTATAATTTTAGATTTCTTATTCCCATATGTACGTAAATTCTTATTTTCAGCTGCAACATACATATTTACCTCTAGCAATTCATTATCCAAAAAATGAGATTGTACTTTACTATAAATTTCCAACATAAAATCATTATATATTTTATAATTGTTCGTAAATATTCTCATATCTTTAAGTAATTTTTCACAATAAAAGTCTTCTGCATCTAAATACCTCATTAGATATAACTTTTCAATATTATTTGTATATTTAACACGTTCATAGAAATCATCAAGTTCTTCACCTTTTTTGTCTCTACAAATTTGCTCTATTTTCTCATTGTATGCACTATTATAGTGATTTAATAATTCACCAATATCATCATAAAGCTCTTTAAAAGTATAAGAAGTTTCTATTTCAAAACGATTAATATGTATTTCAATAAGGTAATTTCTATAATTTACTTTGCTTAATAATAACTCATCTACTTTATCTTTACTTAAATCTCGCAAATATTCGTCTGGATCTTTTCCAAAATCATTATAGTTTTGATCATCAACAAAAAATGTTTTAAGATAATAAAATTGTTTTTTATTTTTCTTATTAGAAAGGTTTTCTAATAATTTAAGTTGCATATCTTTTCCTGAATCATCTGCATCTAAAAAACATGTTATTTTAATCGGTCCCAATGATTCTAATTGTTTTTCTTGATTTTTAGTCATAGATGTTGTTTCTAATGCAACAACATTATATATTCCTTTTTCCCATAATCTAATAGCATCAAAATATCCTTCAACTATTATAACTTCCGATTGTGCAAGAATGTATTTACGTGCTCTTTCAAAATTATATAAATATTTACTAGAATCTAATTCAGGACATTCATCCCTATATTCACTATTATTTTCTAATCTAAGATATTTTAAAGAGCCCTTTTGATTTAAACTTCTCCCACATAGTGAGATAACTTCACCGTTAATATCATACTTTGGAATAATTATTCGATTTACTAACGAAAAATTGCCTGCCTCATTAAGTATTCCATACCTTATTAAATCAGTTTTATTCAAACCTCTAATATCCTTTATAATATTATCAAGTAGTTTATTATGATTTGTATCAAAATATCCTAAATTAAATAAATCTACTGTATCTTCTAATAGCTTTCTTTCATTTTCTAAATATTTTTCTGCTTTTAAGTAATGATGTGATTTTAAATTATAATGAGAAAGTTCTACTATTTTTTGAAAGAATTTAATAATATTTTTTTCCATATCATTAAATTTTTTATTTCTTGTTTTTTGTGGTAAACTTTCTACTTTGATATCTAATTTATATTCTTCTATTAATTGTTTACATGCTTCCTCATAACTAATTGGATTTTCTTTTAATGTTTTATAATCATGATATAACTTAACAACATTACCTGTATTTTTAGTAGCAAAACAATAAAAAACATTTAATCTAGTTGATATCTTAAATGAAGGCGTATTTTCTTCCTTATAAATGCTTTTATATGTCATGTTCCATTTAGCATTTCTATTTTCTGTAGATGGATCACCCAATAAGTTTCTTGCCACCTTTTCAATACTTAATTTTTTATCTATTTGATCTATTATATATTTTAAATCTGTCTTTTTACTTTCCATATCAATACCTGCTTCCCATGATTTTTTAAACAATATAATTCTTCTAATTAGTTATTTATTTCGATTCCCTAATCTATTTCATTTTTATTTTCTCCATTCGTTTTTTATACCAACTTGAAAATAAAAACTGATCAAATTTACAAAACTCAGTTTCTCTATAAGGATACTGCCTATCATAACTTCCAATATTATTAATAAACGGTGTTCTAATAGATCTTAAATTATAACTTTCAACTTTTAATGATGTCAGTAAATTCTTATAAACAGAATAATTAAAAGCATCATCAATTTTCATATGTCTAGCAATACCTTTATCTTCATTCTCATAATCTACAAATAATACTAAATTTATTGCTGAACGTGCAAATGCTTCATCAGCAACTCTTTTAGAATAGTAAGCTATTCCATCATATTCTAATTTTTTGCAAGCCATCATTATTGATTGTGAAATAATATATTCAGATTTAAATGTTCTATTGGATTCTTTAATTCTATATGATGTTGCAATCATCAACATAAGTAGCTTTAGCCAAATATGTATCTTAGTATCTTCCAATTCATTTAATTCAGAAAAATCTCTAATACCAACAACTAAATTAAGTATTTTTTGTTTACCATCTAGTAAAACTGGAGAAACATTAAAATCTATATCTGCTGGAAAACCAGTTTCAATCCAACATCCATAAGATGAATTCGCTAAATATAAACTAGGATTCCCCGGTATACTAAATCTATAATTACCAGATTTTGAACGAAGAGATATTGGCAAATACATCATTTCTCTAGCAGAAAATGAATTAGAAGGATTACCCGTTCTACATCTAAAAAATTGAATTTCATCATTTGCATCACCTGCAAATGCACAACTTGTATCAAGATTAGAAACCGCAAAATGATTATCACCAACATCTTTTAATAAATTTCTTATTATTGAATTACTCCTTACCATATCTGCGCGATAATAACATTTTAGTGATTCACGAATCTTTTTTTTATATTTTTTTATTATTTTTATACTTTCTTCATCTGCACCTGCTTCAATTGCTTGTTTCAAAATAATATTATATTTTTTTGACAGATCATTTAAATATTCCTCATCTCTATCTAAAATAAATGGTGCATATAAATCTTTACAAATAAAATTATTTTTAATCCATGTTAATTTCATCCTATAAAATTCCCTCCACTTTCAATTAAATTCAGTTAAATAAACAATAACTAAATTGCTTATTAGCACTTTTATTTCTATAAAAAAAGAAATAGATAACACCTATTATTATACAACTTGTGTTATCTATTTACTGTTTTCGTTCACGAACGGCTACTTTTCGTGCGTGAACGTCATATATTTACTTTTATTTACAACTTTTTCTTAATATTCTATTACTTATCAATATACCTATTAAAAAACCTAAACTATTATGAATAATATCATCAAACTCAAATAAACCTCTACATAAAACTAATTGCAATAACTCAATAGAAAAAGAAATACCAATACCTATCAATAATCCTACCTTCCAATCTATCTTTTTACCATATGTTAATGGTAAAAAGATACCAATTGGTAAAAGCATAACAATATTTAATATATTTTCCAACAACAAATCATATCTAGAAGCTGTTCCTAATCTCCCTATAGGATGAATAATCTCTTTCCATGACCAAAATACTTCTAGTTGATATTTTCTAGTACTTGGTAATCTAGAAAATACTGTTGATCCATAAACATGCAAAAGATAAATAATAAATAAGATACTAAAACACATTTGTGTTTTAGTTATCTTATTCTTTTTATAATATCTTTCTAATATGATAAAACTGATAATCATTACAATAATTACAGTTATTAATTCTATTTTACTCCATTTAGGATAATGAGAAATAATGGTTTGAAATATATCCAATGTTTTAACTACTAATATATTGTATATTTATACAATATACTTTTTCCTTTCTACCAACCTTGGTTGTTCGTCATTATTTGTATCTTATTATTGTACAAGATACAAATAATGTAAACATAAAATTTAGATCAAATAGCAAAAAAGCAGCCTCTAAATTTAAGGCTGCTAGCTTATTTTATTCATTAATACTACTTTGTTTATAATCACTATTCCTATTAAAAAACCTAAACTATTATGAATAATATCATCAACATCAAACATTCCTCTACATAAAACCAATTGCATCAACTCAATAGAAAAAGAAATACAAAAACCTATTAATAATCCTACCTTCCAATCTATCTTTTTACCATATACTAATGATAAAAAGATACCTAAAGGTAAAAGCATAATAACATTTAATATATTCTCCAATAACAATTCATATTTTGGATATGTCGTATTCATTGAATTTAATATTTCTTTCCATGACCAAAATACTTCTAACTTACATATTCTTTTACTTGGTAATCTAGAAAAAACAGTAGATCCATAAACATGTAATAAATAGATAATAAATAAAATACAAAAAAACATTTGTATTCTATTTATTTTATCTTTTTTATAAAATCTTTCTAAAATAATAAAACTTATAATCATTACTATAATTACAGCAATTAATTCTATTTTACTCCAATGAGGATAATGAGAAATAACAGTTTGATATATATCCAATTTAAATTACCTTTTCCTTTCAATTAAATACATGTTATTAAAATTATTTTTCTTTTCTTTTATCAACAGTTATATAAAATGTATTTGCTAGATTTCTAACCCTTCGTCCTTTAAAACAAAATCTTACTTCAGATGCTTTCATTTGGACATAATATCCATTTATAATCTTATCTTTTTTTAAGTACTTTAATAATATTTGCAAAATTTGTTTTTGTGTTTCATCTATTTTTTCATTTCTTTTTATCTCAAAAACAATATTCTCAATTCTATTTTGGTTTACTATTATTTTTTTCCTTTGTTCAAGGTTATCAATCTGTTTATAACTACAAGGAACAACTATTTTATTCATCCTCTTTCATTCCCTTCATACAATAGTCGGAAAATTGACTAATTTCAATATTAAATGTATTTAAATAATCGTCAATTATACTAGATAAAACATTTTCAAATTCAAAAAAACTTAAGGCATACAAATAATCATCATACTTTTGATGATTGACTGTTATACCAAATGTCAATAATGGTCGTTTATCATTTCTATAACTAAAATAATTACTATTGCAGTTTGGAATAGCAGTAATAAAATTATGCCAAACATCTTTTATTGGCTTTTTACAAATATTTTTATTTACAGAATATACTAAAGAATGTTTTTCTTTCCAAGAAGCTTCCAATAAATCTTCCCATTCCATATCTGATAACTCATAATCTGCATATTCAAGCTTATCCTCATCATAATTAGGAATTTTTACTATTAATTTTTTATAAATATTATTTTCTTCTTTTTGACAATATCTAAAGTGAAGTCTTATTAAATCATCAAAATCTTCAGCATTATTCCATTTAGCTTCAACTATTAGATTACCTAAATTTTCACAAATAGCACCCAAATAGTTTTCAAAGTTACTCAATACAAGCTGCTTATTCTTTTTTATAAGATCTATTAATTCTGGACTTTTATTTTTACCATTACCAATCAATAACTCTTCTTGATATGTATTAAATCCATTTTCTTTATCTATATCAATATTATTATTTATTGCTTTTAAAAAATCTAATACATATTTATCCAGTATCGTTTTCATACGGTATTTTAATTCAGATATATGCTTACTAACAATTAACATTTCATCTACTACTTTTTCATTAAAATAATATGATTTATTGCTCCTATTGACTCCAGTATATAAAACAAAATAAGATTTATTATTTCTCATTTTAATTGGAACTGTTATTTTTTTCTCCTTACTCTCATGGTCATTTTTATACATAGAAAAATCTGTATTAAATTCATCATTGTCATTTGTAGAGCGTACATAGACATCAATAGAATTTATATCTAAATTAAACACGTAACTAGAATATGTATGTTTTTCTTTCTTTTCATCATTTTGAGGTATCTCTCCATGATTAGTATTAGGCCATCCTATACCCGAAACTAATGTAAGAAGTGATTTAGTATTATTATACCAATTTACAATATCTCGATTATGTGTATGTCCGCATAAATAGGTATCTACATTTAATCCTTCTTTTGAAAGAAATGAATTTGTAATTAAATCTTGATCATATCCCGTGAACCAATTTAAAGGATGATGACCAACTGCTATTACTAAATCAATATTCTTTTCACTTTTTATCTTTTTATATTGACTATTTAACTCTTGTAATTGAAAATTTCCTATTCTTAACTTTCTTCTTTCATCATTATGTCCTTGACATAACCATGAAGTGTTCAATAAGACAAATAAGATATTATGTTCTTCAATATTAACAACTCTACATTCATATGTGCAGCTTGAATTATTTTCTATTTCAAAAATATCCAAAATATCCTTTTTTAAATTTTTAAAATTACTAAACGAGGAATTAAAAAACTTCCATTCTTGTTTTTTCCAATCACTATCTAATGGTTCAGGATTATGTAAAATATCATAATTAATAAACCCATTTTTATATTTTTGTTTATCATTATCTAATTTTTTGTCGTGATTTCCAGGAACAATAATAACATCTATTACTTTTTCACCTAAAATTTCATGTAATTTTCTAAAAAAATCTAAAATAATTTTATTTTTCTTAGACGATCCCTGATTATATAAATCTCCACTAACAACTATTATAATGTTATCAGAATATTGCATTTCTAATTGAATATCATTTAATAATCTGGTATGCAAATCTGTTATTGTTTCATCATTGTTAACATCAAAATGTAAATCAGATAAATGTAAAATAGTAAAATTGTTCATTATCCCACTCCCCACCATATTTTTAAATTTAAAGAACTAAAAATTATACCGATAAAACTTCCATTATTAACTGGTAACCATAAAAAAATAATAGTAAACTTAATAAAAAACTAATTATTTTACCCATCAAGACTTTTCTTTTTGCTGTTTTGTTCATAAGTGGCATTTGTATTAAAACAAAACTTATAATAATTAACAAAGCTAATCCAATAAAAAATAAAACATTCCTTTTAGTAATAAGGATTTTATTTCTATTGATAAAAAATAAAATCATAGTTAAAAGAGAAATTTGAATTACAAAAATGACATTCCAAAAATATTTATTTATTTTTAGTTTCATTATTAACAATATCTTGAATATGTTTACTTACTTGATCATGTAAATCTTCTCTATCTAATGAAAAATCTATTGTTGCTTTGATAAATCCAAATTTATCCCCTACATCATATCTCTTTCCTTCAAAATCATACGCATACACCGCTTGTCTATCTAATAATCTTTTAATGGCATCTGTTAATTGGATTTCTCCTCCTGCTCCCTTTCCTTGAGTTTCTAAAAGTTCAAAGATTTCAGGTGTCAATACATATCTCCCTAAGACTGCTAGTTGACTTGGTGCTTTCTCTACTGCTGGTTTTTCTACCATATCTGTTAGTTTTACCAGTCTTCCCTTTGCTGGATGTGATTTTGATGGTTCTACGATTCCATATTTGCTGACATCTTTTTTATCGACTGTTTGTACTCCGATTACAGACGCTGATGTTTTACTATATTGTTCTATCAGTTGTTTTAATGCTGGTTTCCCTTCTTTATTGACAACCACATCATCTCCTAGTAGTACAGCAAATGGTTCATCTCCAATGAATGATTTAGCACATAAGACTGCATGTCCTCATCCTTTTGGTTCCTTTTGTCTGATATAGTAGATATTGGCCATATCTGCTATATCTTGGATCATTTTTACTTGTTCTAGTTTTCCTGATTCTTTTAATCTTTCTTCCAGTTCATAGTTTTTATCAAAATGATTTTCCATCGCATGTTTATTACTGTTTGTAATAATCAGGATTTCTTCTATTCCACTGTCTACTGCTTCTTGAATGATATATTGGATTGTTGGAATATCTACGATTGGCAACATTTCCTTTGCAATAGCTTTTGTTGCTGGAAGGAATCTTGTTCCTAATCCTGCTGCTGGTATAATTGCTTTTCTTACCTTCATAACTTCCTCCTAAAAAATATTTGGTTTAATTTATCTAGGAACATAAATATTTATTCTATTATTTTAAATACATCCTTTTTATCTTTTCTAGGACTTTTTGGTGCTGATATATTTTCTTCATAATAACCTGCAGAAACTAATACTGCTATTCTTTCAGAAGAACTAATGCCACATATTTTTTTTATAATGTTTTCATCTTTTTTACTATTTCCAAATTGAACAAAACAACTACCTATCCCTTGAGAATGTAACGCATTTACAAAATTCATCGAAAATAGACCAGCATTAAAATAACCTTGATTTCTTTCACCAATAAAATGAAAAGCAGCAGTGTCATATGTAATTATAAATATATTAGCATTTTCTAATTCAAAATTACCAAAACCTTGCCCATAATTAATGATTATATTTTTTTTATTCTCATCTTTTACATAGTATACTTTACACATTTGCCTATTACATGCCGAAGGAGAATTTATAGCACATTCTATTGCATATTCTAGATCATCTTTACTTAATTTTCTTTTGCTATAACTTCTTACAGAGTGTCTATTTTTTACAAATTGTTTATAATTAAAGTCAGTAAATTTTATAATATCATTTTTATTTATATGAATAGTGCTTACATTTATATTTTCGACGTTTTGATATTTTAAAATAGTTTGATTTGCTGTCGTGTACTCATTATAATTTTTATGATTCCATCCATTAGCTTTATATACATCAACATATGCTCTTAAAACATTAATACCAACTATAAATTCATAATCTGTTTCACTTCCACCACAATTTAAAAATTGATTTAATAAATAACTTAAATCAGATATTTTTCTCTTACCAAAAGGTCTCATTTTTTTACTCATTAGCCCTTTTTCGATACTATGAACCTGTAATAATATATTATATCCAACACTACTTTTTGTATTTTTAGCATACATATAATTCTTTTTATAAAAGAAAAAATCTTTTAAATAGTCAATAATGAAAAATTCTTTTCTTATAAAAAACACAATTTTTCTTAAAAGTGTTACATTTTTTAACTTTTCTTTCATTACCTACATCCTCTTACTTGATTAATATTTTTACAATTTTCTCACATGCAGTTCCATCCCCATATGGATTAGACGCATGTGACATCTTTTTATATTCTTCTTCATTTTCTAATAACAATTTAAAATTGTTATAGATTGTTTCTTCATTTGTTCCTACAAGTTTTAATGTCCCTGCTTTGATTCCTTCTGGTCTTTCAGTTGTATCTCTCATAACAAGTACTGGTTTGCCAAGTGATGGTGCTTCTTCCTGTATTCCTCCACTATCTGTTAAAATCATATAGCTTCTTGCTAAGAAATTATGAAAATCTAATACTTCTAATGGTTCTATAATATGCACTCGATCACAGCCACCTAATTCCTGTTTGGCTGCTTCTCTTACAACTGGATTCATATGAATTGGATAGATTACTTTGACATCATCATGTTCATCAATAATTCTTCTGATTGCTCTAAACATGTGATGCATTGGTTCTCCTAAATTTTCTCTTCTATGAGCTGTTAACATAATTAATTTAGAATCACTTGCCCATTCCAATTCAGGATGATTATAATCTTCTCTTACTGTTGTTTTTAATGCATCAATTGCTGTATTTCCTGTAACAAAAATACTTTCTTCCTTTTTTCCTTCATTTAATAAGTTTTGTCTGCTCATTTCTGTAGGTGCAAAATTATATTTTGCGACAATTCCTACAGCCTGTCTATTAAATTCCTCTGGATATGGAGAATAGATATCATAAGTTCTTAATCCCGCTTCTACATGTCCTATTGGAATTTGTAAATAAAAACAAGCCAATGCAGTAACAAAGGTTGTGGAAGTATCTCCATGAACCAATACTACATCTGGCTTGACTTCTTCAAGTACATCTTTAATTTTATTTAATATGTTTGTTGTTACATCAAACAGTGTTTGTTTATCTTTCATAATAGAAAGATCGTAATCAGGTTTTACATCAAATGCCTGTAAAACTTGATCTAGCATTTGTCTATGTTGTCCTGTAACACAAACAACTGTTTCTAATTCTTCATGTTTTTTTAATTCATTTACTAATGGACACATCTTTATTGCTTCAGGACGTGTTCCAAATACTAACATTATTTTTTTCATAATTTAAAATCTCTCCTAATTTCATATACTAATGATAAAGTTAAAATAAATTCTCCTACAAAACTTGCAACTGAAACTCCATATATTCCAAAAAAAGAACATAAAATCAAATTTGAAATAACTATACCTAGACATCCTACAAAAAAAGCTTTTGAATAAAGACTTTGTTGATTATTGGCAACTAAATATTGAACTCCTAAAAAATTATTTATCATTGCAAATATAAATTGACAAATCATAGGAATTACAATTATTGAATACTCTAAATATTCTTCCCCAAAAAGAATAAAAATTAATGTTTTTCTAAATAATATTATACAAATTGAAAAAAAAACAAATAAACAAAAAACAGGTACACATACCTGTTTAATTTTTTTTATTCCATTCGTATATGAATTACTAAATTCTTTGCTAATAAATGGAAAAAAAGATTGCGAAATCGGTGAAAAAAACATCGTTAAAATATATGGAATCTTATATATTGCAGAATATATTCCAACCATAGACGATGTTGAAAAAATACCCAATATTGTAACACCAAAACCACTAAATATTTTTGACATTGCTGAAGAAAAAAATAAATATTTACCTTCATGTAATTCATTTTTTATATTTCTGATACTACTAAAATCAAACTTTAATCTATATTTTTTGTGAGCTATAAAAATACTTACTAAACTAGACAGTAATATTGTAAAAGAATAAAAAATGCAATAAATGTATATATCACTTGCTCTTTTTACAAATAAAAATGTAAAAATAACAGAAACAATTCTAGAAAAAGTATTAACAAAAGTAATAAATTTCATATCTTGTTTTCCTTGAAAGAGCCATGTTAATTGTATACTAGTTCCTATTATCATTAAAAATAACAAAAGCATACATATATATATTTTTAATGTAAATTTAAAAATAATTTGAATCATATTCAAAATTATAAAAGTAAAAATAAGAAGTAAAATTCTAGACGAAATAATATTATTATATATTTTTTGTACTTGACTATGATCATTTGCTACTGCAGTTTTTTTTGCACCAGTCAATCCAAACCCATACTCAACAATTACTTGAAAGTAAATAATCCAATTTAAAGCAGTAGAAAAATTTCCATACTCACTTGTTCCAAGTACTCTTGTTATATATGGAATTGTTAACATTGGTACAACTGTGTTTACACATTGTAGTATAGTTAACCAAAAACTATTTTTTATTATTTTTGAATTAAGTATCTGCCTTAATTTATTTTGCATTTTATTTGTTTTCTCCTTTCTTTAAAACTACATGTATATCTTTCTAAATTTTTGTAGTTATATATCATATAAACTAAAAAAATTATATAATTTATATCTCCTCCTTCTACTTGTGCCCTAGTCATCATAACAAATAGCATTAACGGTAAAATAAACATTAATTTTTTATGGTCTCTCTTATCATATTTTTTTATTGTAATAATAAAAATAATAATAAGTACTGAGAATAACACAAAACCACCAATAAACATAACCATTAAATAAGTATTGTGTGCATTAACGCCAATAATATATGGCAACATTCTTTGAAAGTCTTTACCATAAACATATCCATTACCAAATAAAGGCTTTTGAATAATTTTTTCAATAGTGATTTTCCAAATAACAGTTCTATCGGTCAAAGTTAAATCACGATTTAATACATTAATAATAAAATATGAAAAAATATCAATATTACTTATTAAAACTAGGATAAAAAACAAAACTGTTTGTACTATTAGAATAATATATATTATATTTCGAGGTATTTTTGTCTTTTTTGACATTAGATAAATAACTCCAAAAACAATTATTAACCAACACACTTTCCCCGTTCCTAAATCTCTTACTAAACAAAATAAAAGCATATTTGCTAAATTTGTAATTATTATTTTAAAATTAGTTTGTAAAAAATTATAATTTAAAAAGTTAAATAATATACATAATATATATATTCTTACTGAAGTATTATCTCCACCTATAAAAAATAATGGTGACAATAAATCTGATTGATCATAAAAAAGTGCATTGGGATATACAAGTATTGAACTAATTGTATTTAAAAGTGTAATAATCATTAAATAATTCGCAAACACTTTAACATATTGCTTTACATTATAGGTAATTCCAAATTTAGCTGTATAGAATAATGCTAATAATTTTATTGTACTTATCAATAATGAAATATTTATTTGATGATTTATCGAAGAACTATAAAATTCAAAAAAAATAAAAATAAATACAAATATATCAAAATAATTAATCTTTTTTAATTTAAAATAAAAAAAACACATAATTGAAAATACTATACAAACTTGTAAAAAAATGTACATAAATTTGAATATTTTACTAAAATGATATAAATATTCTATTTCAAAACATGAAAAACAAAAAATAATATTTAAAATTGTTATTATAATATTTGATTTTCTATCATTTATGCTAGTCAATATATTCATTCCTTTTCAATAATTTTTTCATTGTATTTAGGTTATTTGTTTTTGAAAAAAAATTATATGCATTTTTTGAATAATATTCGTACTTTTCATCAATTTCATTTATTGCTTTTATTATATTTTCTTCTGTTAAATCTATACATTTTCCTGCATTATTTAAACCTATTGTATTTTTTAAACCTGGTATATCATTTCCAATTATTGGTATACCAAATCCGGAAAATTCATAAATTTTATTTGGTGCACAAAATGCTTTATTTAAACAATTTGGTCTATAAAAATTAATCCCTATTCTTGCATAACTTGTTATTTCCAAATGAAAAGGTGATGGAATATAAGGAATATAATATATATCATTATAGTATTCTTTTAATTTTTCTACACAATTATATTTATCAATTCCCATTAATACAAATTTGTACTTATTCTTTGTTTTATTAAGCGCTTTTGCAAATTCTATTAATTCTTCTGGAGTTTGTAACACGCCTTGTGATAATAAGATGTTACTGTTTTTTATATCATTAATAATTTTTTTCGTTTCATCTATTGTTGGATTGCATCTTTTTTTTGTTAATTGATCAAATGGTTTATTAGGAAAAACAAAAGGTAATTCTTTTAACTCATACCAATACTTCATCAACCATGCTCTTGTTTCTTCGCAACAACATACAACTTTTGCATTTTTAAGCATTTTTTTTAATAGTTTTCTTTTTAAATCATCATCATCTAACAACTCTAAAATTGTTGCATTATAATTATATTTATGAAGCAATCCTTTCATAGGCATAAGCGATTCAGCTGTTCCAAACCAAAAAACAGTATCCTCTTTCTCATATTGTTTCATTTTTTTTAATAATGAATTTCTATAATTTAACCAACTTAATCCTTTTTCAATAATTTTTGGATTCTCGTCTTTTAAATTTCCAACTTTGATACAGTTAATATTTTCTTTTTCTAAAAGTTGTCGTGTTTTTTCATCACATGTTCCATAAATAACTTCAATATCTCCACCTAATTTCTTAATCATCCTAATTTGAGATATACATGGTGGATAATAATGTAATTTTGTTTTAACAATATATACAATTTTCATATTTACTCCTTATTCATCGCATTTTTTATATAAGTTACAGATTGCATCTTATTATCATCTAATAGTTTATATACTTCATCGTAATCAATTTTAGTCTGTAGTATTTCTTCTATACTATTGTTACTTTGAACAATTCTATTTTCTAAATGATAGTCAGAAAGCAAATCTAAAATTTTATTACCATTATTCAAATACACAACAAAGTTTTTTTTCATCAATATTGAAAATACTGATCCATGGAAAGTTCCAGTTATTACGTATTTTGCATTTTTTACATATCCTAAAAATTCTCCTGGGGATGCTACTATATTTTTATCACACCAAGAAAAATATTTTGTTACTGATACAGTTTTTAAACGATTTACTTTTGAAAAATTGACTATATTTCTAATTTGTTCATCAGTAAATTCATGTCCATACACAAGGATATAATTATTAAGATTATTATTTACAATTATTTCAGAAAAATCGCAAACCAACATAGTTGGATCAACTACTTTAGTTATTTGTTCTTTTTTATATGCTTGTAATAAGTGCATAGTCTTTTTGTCTCTACATGAAAGCTTATAAAAATTATCAAAATTAATTGAACTATCATATTTTTTTAAATCATTCGCAGTAACATCATTTGCACTAGGTGCATATGCTATTATCTTTTTATTTTTAAAATTATATCCAAAAAACTCTTTATAATGATGAAATGAATCATTTTTTATATTCCATAATTCATCACTACCTACAAATACATATTTCATTGCATTGTCATTATTTAAATCATCCAAACTTATTAGTTTAAATTCACTTTTTAACTTTTTAAATTTAATTTGTAATTTTATTTTCCTTATTAATTTTATAATAATTTCCTTAATAGTCACTTTTGATACTTTATTTTTTTTTGATATTGACGAATTATTATTCTTCAATTCAACAAAAAAAACATCACAATCCATTCTCTCTAAATTTTTTTTTAATGACCATGCCTGTAAAAATGTTCCACAATTAATTGAATCATACAAAGTACATATAGCTACTTTTTCTTTCATATATTTTATTCCTTTCCTAAATATATTTTTTCTAATTTATCCGCCTCTATTTCTATATTAATTCCATTAATATCAAATAGAGCTGTATCTTGTTCTCTGTTAATATTCTTTTTTGAATTTATTATAAAGTTTATAACTTCAACCCATTTATCTATATTATCAATATTTAAAAAATCAACTTTGTTTATAATATTTACATTTTTATCAATATTATTTGACATAACAGAATAAAGTCCATTAGCCTGTGCTTCTAATCCAACAACAGGAAGTCCTTCCCATCTACTTGGTAATACAAACAAATCAAAAGAACTATAAAATTCATTTGTATTATTTACAATTCCTGTAAGCACCACTCGATCCTTTAAATTTCTATCTATTATCATTTTATTAATATTTTCAAAATTTTCTCCATCTCCAACCATCATTAATTTATATTTTGATGGTAGTTTATTAATAAGATCTAATAAAAATTCTTGATTCTTTTGATATGTAAATCTACCTATATGGCCTAATAATATCTCATTGTCTTTAATCATATATTTAGTTCTTATTTCATTTCTAAAATTTATATTGTACTTATATTTTTCTAAATCTAATGCATTATTTAAAATATAATATTTATTATCTAGAAACATATATTCACCTGCATCTTTTCCACAAGCTATATTAATTGTAGAATATCTATTACATATCACTTTTAATATATGTTCAAATAACTTTATTAAAATATTTTTATCTTGAACATCTGAATTGTGAGAGTGACTAATCCTTATTTTGATATTGCATTTTTTAGCTGCTATTAATGGAAAAATATTCATTAATGTCATATGACAATGAACAACTTCAATATTATTTTCTTTTAAATATTTATATGTAGCTTTATAATTTTTTATAGGATGCTTAATTTTAGAAGGAATTCTTTTTAAATTGAATCCCAACTTTGCAAATTCATCTATATTTTTTTTAGAAGGTTGATGCTGATACAAAACATGCCATTCAAAATCTTTTTTCATATGACTCGTATAGTTATATATCATCGATTCCACTCCACCTGATCTTAATCCACTAACAACGTGACACACCTTTATCATTTTATTCCTCCATTTCATCTAACAAAGAAATATAGATATTTTCTAAATATCTACAAGCTTTATCGATATCATAACTTTCAAAATTAATATTATTTTTAATTGTATTTCGATTGTATACTCTTATGTCAATATCTTTATTTTTTAAATCAAAAAAACTATAATTTTTAGAAATTATAGCTTCTTTAGGAACCATATTTGATAAATAACAATACAAACCATTTATTTGTGCTTCAATCGCAACCATTCCTAATCCTTCATATCTACTAGGAAGTATAAATACATCCATTGCACTATAATAATCTTGTATATTATTTTTAGATTCCAATAAAATCACATCACTTTTTAAATCATAATCACTTATTAAACTTTTAAAGTTTGTCTTATCTCCATCACCTATTAACATTAATTTTGAATTATTGTTTTTAATTTTATAATTTTTAAATATTTCTAAGAGATTTTCTTGATTTTTTTGATAACAAAATCTACCTATATGACCTATAACAATCGTATCATTACCAATTTTCAATTGGTCTCTTATCTTATTTCTATGGCTTTCATTAAATAAAAATTTTTTAATATCTATTGCATTTTTTATAATATATACTTCTCCCCTATCTACAGTTCTTTCACCATACATCCATTTTGCCGCATGTAAACTGCACGCAAATAAATGAGTGGGAAATACTTTTGAAAAGGGCTTTAAAATATATTTAAAAATATTCTTTTTATACTCACCTTTACCTATCGTTGAATGATTATGACAAATTCTAATAGGAACTTTAGCTAGCCAAGATGAAAATAATGGAATTACATTTAACGTATTCATATTTGCATGAACAATTTGATATTTATTTTTTTTTATTAAATACATCATTTCTTTTGTATATCTAAATAAATGCATACATGATGGCAGTCTGTATATTTTACCACCCAATTTTTTTATTTCGTTTTCATATGGTATAGTTGAATTTTCATCACATACAAAATCAAACTGAAATTTATTTTTATCTAATGACCTATAATAATTCATTATAAACGATTCAATTCCACCATTATCAAATTTAGATAATATTTGAAGTATTCTTATCTGTGTGTGTTCTTTCTCCACTACTTCGCACCTTCCTTTTTTAAAACAGATAAAATTGTTTTAAAGAAGATTTGAATATCTAATAATAAAGAACAATGATCAACATAATATAGCTCCATATTAATTCTATCTTCATATGTAGTAGCTCTTCTTCCATTAGCAGCCCAATATCCTGTAAGTCCTGGTTTAACAGCTAAAAACTTAGCTTTATCTTTTCCATATTTTTCTATTTCATCATCAACAACAGGTCTAGGACCAATAATAGACATATCACCTTTTAAAATATTAATGATTTGTGGTAATTCATCTAAAGAAGTCTTTCTTAAGAAATTACCAATTTTAGTAATTCTAGGATCATTTTCTAACTTAAAGTTTTCATCCCATTCTTCTTTTTGTTCAATCGATAATGTTTGATAAAATTCATCAAAAGTTTTATATTTACTTGTCATACTTCTAAACTTATATAAATAAATATCTTGATTCATATGACCTATTCTTTTATGTTTATAAAAAACATCTCCACCATCATCCTTTTTATTAAAATTGCGATTAATAAAAAAAACAGGTGATAAAATAATCAACCCGCATAACGATAAAACAATATCAATGACTCTTTTAACAAAAAAATAAACTGGTTTTTCTTTTTCAAGATTGACCCATTCATCCTGATACTCTTCTTGTACTATTTCCATATTCCCCAACTCCCTTATTGATCTTTATATATTTCTTTAAAACACTTTTGACATAATTGACCTGCACCAACTACATAAAACTGTCTATTTTGTATTGGTTCATCTTTTTTAACTTCTGTTTCTTGATGACATACAACACACTTTTCATATTCTATTTTTTTCATCTATATCCTCTCCCTTCATTTTTAGATAAAAAAAAGAATATAGTTTACCTATCTAATAAGTATTTATATTAGACTAAATAAACTATATTCAAATAATCAATATAGGCGGCTACCCCTACTCTATATATTCCTATTTTGCATTTCTAAACCTGCTTTTATTTTCCTATTTAAAAACTTAATATTTAAGATTGCTAAATGATCTTTAGGAATGATAGCAGTAATATGTTCTTGAAGTTTCATCAATGGACCTTCAGTAAGTATTAATCTTCCATCTTCTTTATATCCTTTAGAAATCTTTAATATATAGTGTTTATTAAGTAATAAATGTAGGAGATGTATTTCATCTTTTGTAAGTGCAGATACCTCATCTTTTTTTAATTCTTTAATGACACCATCTTTTTGTTCATACATTAAAGTAAGCATTGTATCAAATTCTATTTGATCTTTACTTGTTTTAATAAAGAGATATCCAGGAAACATAGGGTTAATGATGACTTTATCTTTTGATCTAATATATTTTTCATATCTTGGGATAAAAGCCTCTACATCTTTTTGATTGTTAAATACATAATAAAGCTTTTCTATTTTCAAACTCTGACAATATAAAACATAATAATGAATATCTAAATCCTCTTCTACTTCCATAAATTTTCCTTTTTATCCTACATATATAAAAAAGCAAAAAGCTAAGCTTCTTTATAACCATAGATTATACTAATCCACGACACCACTATAGCATAATCATTTTTCAAAAGAAACATTTTTCTCCTTTTTTTGACATAAAAAAATAAAGTAATGTCGTTGAGTAAAAAATACTGCAGTTCAGTAAAAATATGAGTTAAAAAATAAGATTTATTTCTTATTATCGATAATCGATATAATTAGCTATATAAACAGTTTTTGTACCGAAATACAAAAATATTTTGTAGATATAATGCTTATCTACACTTTAATTTTACAACAAAAGGAGTCTCTATTATATAATTGATCAATCTAATTGAAATTGATGATCAAGTCAAATTAAAATTACTGATTAGGAACGCTATAATAATCGCTATTATAAAGCTATATTAATCTAATGAAATAAATTTACTAACAAAAAACATAAAATATTAAAACAAATAAAAAAAGAAAAATGAAAACTAAACATCTTTCTCATTTTCCTCTTAAAAAATACTATATGCTTTTATTATTCATCAAAATTTTTATCAAATATTTCATTCTGATTTTCTTCTTTTAAATTTATATTTAAACTTGTAAAGATTTTTATCTACCTTATCTTAATTTTTCACTATAAGAAATTATAGATTTAATTTATTAATGATTATGTACCATTTTTTCAGCTATTTATTTTCTAATATTTTCGTAAAAAATGGATTAAATCCCGTTTTATCTTCAGATGATAGTTCAATATAACAATCAGGATTTAAAATTATCGTTTTTGGAATTTCATCATCAAAAATAAATATTTGAAAGTCTTCTTTTTTTACTGTTTTATAAAATTCTTTAATAACATCACCTATTGCTATGGAATTATCTTTATCAAAAGGTTTTGAAATATGATCTATAAATATCGCAGGAACTATTGGATATTTCTTTATTTCTAAAAATATTTTAAAAAAACCAAAATAGCCACATAACTGCATTAAAGTTTGCCTTGCCATACTACCTATAAAATAATTCAATTCTTTTGGATCACTGTCCTCTTTAACATTTGTATTTTTTACTATTGGTTGTAAAACATTTCCTTGTTTTATATATTGAATTCTAAAGCCCTTTTGTAATATATCATCATTTACAATCGAAGATATTCCACTAGCAGATTTATACAAACTTGTTATATATTGCGATATGCCTCTTATCATTGAATCATTATCATCATTTTGAAACATCTTAATTTCTCTCTTTATTGCTTGTATTTGCTTTTTTAATTCTAATATAATTTCTTCATTGTCTGAAACATCAATTTCTAAATATTCATCTAACAAAGTAATATATTTCATTTTTTTATCATAAGATTGAAATTTAAATTGATTATCGTATTTTTTTATTTCTATTTTTAATTGTTCTCTTTGCCTTTTTAATGATTCAACAGTTTTTTCTTTTAACTTATATTGACTAAATGAAATAGTAGTATCTAAATCATTTACTAAATCTTTAATAGGCACTAATAAATATGAAAAGTTTTCTTTATATTTTATTAATCCTTCCAATTTCTCTATTAAATATTTTCTATTTTCATTTTCTTTTTTTATTTTTTTCATTCCATCAGAAAAAAGCTCATTCATTTTAATTTGTTCAGAAATATTACTATACATCATTGATAATTCATCTATTGATTTATATACAGTTGCCTTTTTTGAATTATTTAATTTTTTTAAATTTTCAACTTCCTTTTTTACTTCCTTCTTATTTTTACCATTGAACTGAATTCCTACTCCTAAGTTTTGAAGATTATCATTTATTTGTTGAAATAAAAATTCATTTCTTTGTGATTTTTTTTCTTCTTTTCTTAATTGCTTTTGTTTAACTAATAATTCATCTTGTAACTTAAATATTTTTTCTAAATTATCATTAAAAATAAAATTTAATATAGGCATTAATTTAACTGAATACTTAATATCTGAACATTTATCTAAAAAATTATATATTTTACCTTGTCCCTTTTCACCTAGAAAGTTAAACATCATAAAGGATCTATATGTTAATTCTTCTTGTGTGAATGCACGAATTTTTTTTAAAAACTCACTATCATTTGCAAATATTGATTCTAATCTTTCTTTATAAATATCTAATATAAGTACCTCTTTAGGCTTTTCACCATAATAATATATATAATTTTTATTAATATCCTCTGTTCTATGCAAGACATATGATATTCCATCTATATATATCTCCATCGTAGCATATTGTAATGTTCCTTTAAACCAAGGCTTTTGAAAAACATCGTCTGAAGATCCTAACATATAATCCATAAATTTATAAAACTCTGTTTTCCCTGTACTATTACTTCCTCTGATGTAATTTACTCCGCAACTAAAATCATATGTATATTTATTATCATTAAAATCATATAATATTAAATTATTAATTTTAAACATTATTTATCACCTCTTTTAAAAACTGTTTGTCAGTCATATTTTCACTTTTTTCAATAGCTTTTTTTATAAAAGTTGTTTCTATATTGTTTGCAATTTTTTTATCAATAGTATACTTTTCTTTATATAGATAACCATTTTTATAAGAAATAAATTGATTTTCTATAAGAATATGTACTGCTTCTATTATAAATTCAATACTATTACAATAATCTGTAAAAGAACCAGAAATCAATGAAATAGCTTTAAAAACAACATTATTTTTACTATTACTTCTATACATTGATTGTATATAATTTTTTTCGTTTTTTATTATAAATGAAAAAAAGATTATTTTATTCAATGAAAGTTTATTATGGTTATCTAATATATTTAAAATTATATCAATATATAGACTTGTTTGTATTGTTTCTAAATATAAATCATTTTTGCTCATTACTTTCATCCTCCCATGAAATTTGTTTTTCAACTTCTTCTTCTCTTGTTAGATATACACCGCTCCCCATCTTTAACTCAGCACTATCAGCATAGCTATTTCCTTGTTCATAAAATTTAAAAAATCTGTTTTCCGGTTTATCATTTTGATCTATTTGTAATTTTGTTTTTATCATTCTAAAATTAAAATAAGATGTTTCTTCTATATTATTAATTATTAAATATTTTCCTGATTCTAAATTTCTATATTTAAAATCTTTATAAAACATTTCCCGACACAAATTATCTATTATCAAATCTTTTGGTAATTTGCAGCTTTTTAATTGAAAATATTCCCTAGAATTTGAAATCATTAATTTATTAAACTCAGAATTGTTTTTTTTAAATAATGCATAATCAGGTGTAAAATGCTCATCTGTTATATCTTCAGATACTTTTTCAATTATTTTAATAAAAGAATCGTAATCTAAAATATATGGCTTTTTTAAACTAATTTGTTCTAATATTTCATATGTAACAATCTCCAAAAATCTACATATTCTTCTTTCATATGTCTTATCAATAATAGCAGCTTTTCTAAAAATAGTTTTATATTTTATATATATTTCTTTATCAATATCTTTTATATTTTCAAAATGATATTTATTTTTTATATTATTACAGTCTTCTAAAAAAAGATTCTTGTCATTTTTGTAATTATTTTTTATTTTTGATATTAATGCATTTTTTTTCATATTAGATTCTTTTACTTTATTATATAAATCTTCAAAAGATATTGTAGACATCATATCTTGATTACCGTAATCATAATCAGTTACTAAATAATACCCGTCTATTTTTTTGTCTTTAAGAAGTAACCAATTATATAATACTTTTTCTAAAACTGATAATGTTACATTTGTTTTTTTTACCTGTACTGCAATTGATTTATTTTCTTGATGTAATAATGCATCTTGATTGTCCAAATCATTATCTTTAACTTTTTTAAAAGCTATATCATCAATTGTTTCAAATTCTATTTTTTCATTTTCATTTAATGTCGCACTCTTTAATATAAATACTTTCATTTGATAAGAAAAGCCGGCCAAACTATTTATTCCGCTATCATTTTCCATTAAATCATCCCCTATTCTTAAATTAAACACCTTTATTTATAATCCAAATAGATAACACTTTTATTATATAACTCACTCTCTTTATTTCCTATTTTCGTTCACGAACAGCTACTTTTCGTGCATGAATGTCATGTTTTATGTGCGTTTTTTTGCATAAAAAAGTGTTACCTAGATAACTAAGTAACACTTCTAAATATTAATTTATTTATTAATCTATAGCATTAGCAGCTTTATAAGCTGTTCTAATAGCACTTGCAATATCAGCAGTTCTTTCACCAGAACAATCACCTACATATACATGAGGAATTGTAATAGATGAATCATCAAAGATATTTTTCTTTGATCCTAAAGCATTAATAATTGTATCAGCTTTGATTTGTTCATTTGCTGTATAGACAATATTGTTTTCAATATGATCTACTTTTGTATTTACTAATTGTTTAACATTATGATCTGCAAAGTCTTTCATCATTAATGGTAAAACAGTTGTAGATTCACCAGCAGCAATTTTATCCATCATTTCAACAATTGTCACTTGATGACCTTTATTTGCTAGATATTCAGCAGTTTCAGCACCTACTAAACCTCCACCAATAACCACACAATCACCAGTAACTTCTTGTCCGTTTAAAACATCCCAGCTAGAAACAATATTGCTGTTATCATGAGGAATTGGCATTTCCATATTATGTGCCCCTACAGCAATAATAGCATAATCATAACTATTGATATCTTTTGCTTCTTCATTTAAATGAATATCTACATTTAATGTAGGTAATACTTTTTGATAATATTCAACACTTCTTAAGATTTCATTTTTTCTTGGTGGAACAGAGGCAATATTGATTTGTCCTCCTAAATGATCTGCTTTTTCAAATAAAGTCACCGTATGTCCTTTAACAGCAGCAACTCTTGCTGCTTCTAAACCAGCAATACCTCCACCAATAACAACAACTTTTTGTGGATTATTTGTTGGTTTAATTGAAACAGTAGTTTCATTTCCATTTTCAGCATTTAAAACGCATGAAATGTATTGTCTATTTTGAATTGCATCAACGCATCCTTTATTACAATTTAAACATTCTCGAATGCATTCACCTTTTTTCACTTTTAAAGCAATATCAGGATCAGTTAATAAAGAACGTCCATAACCAATCATATCAGCATCACCATCATTTAAGATCTTTTCACCAGCTTCTACACTTACTACTCTACCTACTGTTGCTACTGGAATAGAAACAACTTCTTTAACTTTTCTAGCAACTGGTAATGTCCAATTATAAGGAACATCTCCCATTGGCGGAATCGTATCACCCATATTTCCTGTATGGTTGGCTTGAGCTACTTGAATCATGTCAACGCCTACTTCTTCTAGTTTTTTCGCAAAAGCAATTCCTTCAGCTTCTTTTAAACCACCTTTACCTCTCAAACTTCCATCTTTATTTAAAGTAATAATTGGAAGTTTATATTCAATTGTTAAATCAGGTGCAGCTTCTTTAATTGCTTTAACAACTTCTAAAGCATAACGAATTCTATTTTCAAAAGAACCACCATATGCATCACTTCGATGATTTAATACTTCAGAACATAAAGAACCTAACAAACGATCGCCATGAACTTCAATCGCATCAATTCCTGCAAGCATTGCTTTATGCGCACAACTCGCAATACTTTCTTTAATTTGATTTAATTGTTCAACTGTTGCTTCATTTACAAAATGTTGCATATCATGATGTAATTTAGCATACGCATCTTTGGTCATCTTTTGTGCTAATTCAGTTTGTTTTACAGCTTCTTCTTCATTTCCTTCAGCTTTTGCTTTAGCCGCATTTTGACGAGCTATTCCTGCTTCCATAATCATTTTTCCAACACCAGGAACATCATATTCTGGATGGAAGATTTGTAAAGCCACTTTACAATCATATTGATGTAATGTATCCGCAAGTTTTTTAAAGGCTGGTATTTGTTCTTCACTGTAAAGTTTTGGTGTTGGTGATGCTGTACGTACAGGAGCTACGTCACCAATAACAACATAAGAAGCTCCACCTTTCGCTAATCTTTCATAAAAGCTTAAACTTCTTTGTCCAATAGATCCATCTCTTTCTTCATACCCTGTTGTAAGAGGTGGAAACATAATTCTGTTTTTTAATGTCATTTTCCCTACTTGGATTGGTTCTAATAGTTTCATATTATTATATCTCCTTTGTTATTTGATATGCATTTGTAATAGCATCTTTTAATGTTCCTACTTTTTGACAATCACCAATTAAATGCGCATTTTCAATTGGTGAAGCAACTGGATTATAACCAACTGCAAAAACTAATGTATCAACATCATCTAGAACATATTCTTGATGATTCTTTTCATATTTAATAGTATTTTCATCAACATAAGTGATCTTAGAATTTAATTCAATCTTCACACCTTTTTCCATCATACGTCTTGTAAGCAATGATTTCGTTGCTCCAGATTCCCCTGTCATTAATCCTTTAGTCATTTCAATTAAAGTAATATCTCTATTTGTAGGGAATAAATCATTAATCAATGGTGCTAAATAATCTGCTGTTTCACAACCAACAGAACCACCACCAATAATTACGATCTTTCTACCTGGGAATTTTTTACCAGATAAAATATCATCAGCCGTCATTGTTTGTTTAAAGACTTTATAAGGTTCGATTTCTTTAGGTGTTGCGCCTACTGTTGTAATCACTTCATAATCTTTAAATTCATTTTCAATCATTTCTTTAGTCACAGTTGTATTTAAACGAACATCAACACTTGTTAATTGGCTCTTCATATATTTAACTACTTTAGTAATTTCTTGTTTACCAATAGGCACACAAGCAATATTTAATTGACCACCTAAACGATCACTTTGTTCACATAAAACAACTTCATGTCCACGTTTTTTAGCGACATAAGCAGCTTCCATTCCTGCTGGTCCACCACCAACAACAAGTACTTTTTTCTTAACAGGAGCTTCATCAATTTCTTCTTTTTCAACAGCTGGATTGACTGTACAACTAATTGGTTTACCAAACATAATTCCTGTTAAACATCTTCCACAACCAATACATGGTCTAATTTCATCTGTTTTTCCTGCTTTTGCTTTGTTCGCAAATTCACTATCACATAAATTAGGACGACCAATCATACACGCATCACAAACACCATTAGCGATTAACTCATCTGCTACCCAAGGTTCGTTGATACGCGAAACTGTTGCCACTGGAATAGATACATGTTTTTTAATTTCTTCACTTGCATGTTTATGTGGTGCCGGAGCTGTTCCACTTGCTGGCATTGAACTTCCTTTTTTAATGGTATTTCCTCCAGAAACATGAATAAAGTCAACGGTTGCTTTTTCTAATTGTTTAGAGACATAGATCATATCATTAAGTGTTAGACCACCATCACTGTATTCATCTCCTGAAATACGCACATCAATGATAAAATCTCTACCACATTGTTTTCTTACTTCTTCAATAACTTCTAAAGTTAAACGTAATCTTCCATGAATATCTCCACCATATTCATCTGTTCTTTTATTATATAAAGGCGTTAAAAATCCTCCTAATAAACCATGTGCATGAGCAGCTTGGATTTCTACACCATCTCCCCCTGCTTTTTTAAAACGTAAAGCAGCTTCACCAAATTGTTTAACAATTACTTTTAATTCTTCTTTTGTTACTTCTCGAGGGGCACTTTTAGCATAATATGGTCCTACATTAGAAGGAGCTATCAATTGTGGTGTCCCAGGAATTGGAAAAGCCATATAAGCTGGATGAAAGAGTTGTGATAAGATTTTAGTATCATATTGATGTACTGCATCTACAAGTTTTTTCCATCCAGGAATATAAGAATCATCATAGATTGACATATCTCCTGGTAAATATGTATATGTAGGTTCTACAGTTGTAACTTCAGTTACAATAAGTCCTACTCCACCTTTTGCTCTAGCTGCATAGTGCTTTACTAACGCATCTGTTACATAACCTTTATCTGCAAGATTAGTTGATAAAGGTGGCATAAAAATACGATTTTTTACTGTTGTATTTCCTATTTTAATAGGTGTAAATAAATGTTCATAAGTATTCATAATACATCTCCTTTTTCCTCATGTTTATTTTATCACAAGCATTTTCCAAAAACGTTATCATTTCTAGCTATTTACATCTATTTTTTGTCATCAAAAATAAAAGCAAGGACAAAATATCGTCCTTGCCAGCAAATACCATTAAGCTTCAAAATATTTTTTTATTTCTAAAACTTCATCTTCAGAAACTTTTAACAATTCAACTGCTTTTGAAAACGAAATACTTAAGCTATTCATCATATTTGTTATTAATTCAATGTTTTTCTTTCTTCTTTCCAATTTTTGTCCTTGTACTAATCCTTGTTCAAGCCCTATAGAATGTCCTTTTTCTATATTTTCTCTGGCTATCATTTCTCCTAAATTACACATCTTTTTAACCTCCTTCTCTATTTCTTCAAATCCATATTCTTTCATAACTTCTTTCTTTATCAAAAGATCGTATGTATTATTTAAAAATATGACTAATGGTGTCTTGATCCAATCACTATCTTCATACTTATCTTTGATATCATGATCTTTATTTAAGGATACCATAATCTGTTCGCTTTTATCATAACTTTCTAACCTTTCAATAGTACTTCC
>ERZ824473.680-NODE-680-length-57803-cov-6.414733_pt1 | contig 57803 bp, 61 predicted proteins | sample MGYA00519874_ERZ824473 | MGnify/ENA primary metagenome ERZ824473 (study PRJEB31778, sample SAMEA3449151) | human gut metagenome | biome: human gut; feature: human-associated habitat; material: faeces | place: United Kingdom | collected 2010/2012 ... | reverse complement strand
GGGGCTCACATAGTAGGAGCCGTCCAGCGCATACTTAGAGCCCTCGCTGTCGTCCACGGTCCGCTGGATGCCATCCAGGAACACGCCGTCGCCGGTGGTGTAGAACGCGCCGTCGCCGACGAAGACGGGGTTTTCCTTGCCCTTAAACTGGATCCCCAGGATGACCAGCAGGACAATGAAAACACCCAGCGCTACGAAATACGCTATTTTGGTGCTTTTCTTTTCCATGTGTGTGATTTACCTCCTCACAAATTGGTGGTGAATACCATCAGCCGGCGAAACAGCGTATCTGCCCCGCCAACCTCCTGTATCATACCGTCACGCCAAGATATTGTCAAGTTCTTAACGTCATATTCCATTATTTTAACAAATTGTGAACTCCGTTTTCGTCGTTTTTACAAGAGAAACCGGGCGGCAAACACAGCATCGTGTGCTTTTTACGGCAGGCGTCACAAGTCTTTCCGGGTCCGCGGACGCAAAAAGAGACGCCGGTGCGGCGGCACCGGCGTCCCCTCTGTTAAGTAAGCGTTTGTTTATTAACAATTCGTCAAGAGACTTTACAGGAAGAATTCCTTTATCTGACCGTACAGGATGAGGACCATGATCAGCGGCGTGATGAACTTGACGCAGACCTTGAAGAAGCCGTAGCTGCCCATAGCATGGCCAGAGGCCTCGGCCTCCTCCTTGACCACATCGGGGCCGATCTCCCAGCCGATCATCAGAGACATCAGCAGCGCGCCCAGCGGCATCATAACGCCCTCGGACAGCGCATCCCAGAAGTCCAGCCAGTCGGCAGCCCAGGTCTTGGGATTTGCAATGTTCAGCAATTCCGCAGGCGAGAAGCTGCTGGCACCCAGACGGTCAGCGCAGACCAGGATGCAGCCCAGGCCCACACAGGCGGCGGCGATGAGGGTATAGCTCTTGCGCTTGTCGCCCTTGCCCTCGTCGCGGGCCTTATCCACAAAGTGAGCCACGATGACCTCCAGCAGGGAGATAGAGGAGGAGATAGCGGCAAAGACCACCAGCAGATAGAACAGGATGCCGAAGATGGGGCCGAGGCCGCCCATGCGGCTAAACACGTTCTGCATGGTGACGAACAGCAGGGACGGGCCACCCACTGCGCCGGAGGGATCCAGAGCGAAGCGACCGGGCAGCACGCACAGACCGGCCATCAGGGCCACCATCGTATCCATGACCACGATCAGCAGCGCGTTCTTCTGGATGTTCTCCTTCTTCTGCAGATAGGAGCCATAGGTGATCATGGCGCCCATACCCAGGGACAGGGAGAAGAACATCTGGCCGCCGGCGGTAGCCAGCACGGTCAGGACGTCGGGTGTCTCCTGCTTGAAGGTCACGATGCGCTGCATGACGCCGTTGATCTCCACCGCGGACATTTTCACACCATCGATGACGGCGGAGGCGGGAACATAGTATCCATTTTCAGTAGCCCAGCCGGGGGCAAACATGTACTTCAGGCCATCCAGGGCGCTGCCGTGGATCACGTGCTCCACCAGGGAGCCGTCCGCCTGGAGCACCTGCACGGTGGTGTCCACACCGTCCAGCGTGCAGGCGCGGATGATGCAGATCAGCAGAGCCACGAACAGGGCAGGCATACCCACGGAGCAGACCTTCTCGATGCCGCCGCCGACGCCGCCGAGAACGATAAGCATAGTCAGCACCACGAAAATCAAGCCATAGATAATGGCCTCGGTGGTGCTGGACATGAAAGCGCCGAACACCGCGTCGCCCAGAGAGGCGCTGGCCGCGTCCGCCGACGCGGCGGCGATGGCACTGGCGCCAAAGCCCGCGCCGAACAGGTCGCCTACATTGAGCACCACATACTTAATGCAGTAGCCGCCCAGAGCGCAGTAGAAGAACAGGATGAAGAACGCGGACAGGATGCCCATCCAGCCCATCCAGCTGAACTTCTTGCTAAGGGCCTTATATGCCGCCACAGCGCCCTTACCTGTCTTACGACCAATGGCCAGCTCGCCCACCATGACGATGAATCCGCAGCAAACAGCCAAAATGAGGTAAATGATGAGGAACGTGAAGCCGCCGCAGGCGCCCATCTTATTGGGGAAGCCCCAGATGTTGCCCAGGCCGACCGCCGAGCCGACCGCGGCCATCAGGAATCCGAAATTGGATCCAAAGCCTTTTCTTTCTTCCATTGTTTTCTCTCCTTACAAGTTTCCCCCGCCGCGCCGCGGCGGGCGTGTTTGTATCTTACTGCGAAAAAACCGCCCTGTAAATACAGGCAGGCGTTTCTTAACACGGTGACAGCGGAAATGCGGTTTTTCTTTATCCGTACATTATAAATTTTCCGTAAAGCGTCGGTTCGTGTCGGCACATATTTTCTCCAAAAGAAACACCCCGCATATGAAAAAGACCGCCCGCAGGCGGTCTTTTCTTCTCGGTATGTATCAGTCTCCCTCGCGCATACGGTAGCCGACGCCCACCTCGGTGAAAATATACTGGGGGTTGCCGGGGGTAGGCTCGATCTTGCGGCGGATGTTGGCCATATTTACCCGGAGGATCTGATTGTCGGTCTTGGCCTTGGGCCCCCACAGCTCCCGGATAATGAAGTCGTAGGTCAGGACCTTGCCGGCGTACTTGCCCAGCAGGGCCACGATCTTGTACTCATTGACGGTCAATCCGGCGTTCTCGCCGTTCATCAGCACCTGGTGCTTATCATAGTCGATGGTCAGATCGCCGGTGACGAACTTGCCGGACTGGGCGATCTGGGTATTGGAAAGGGTGGTGCGGGTGTGGCGGATGGCGGTGCGGATGCGGGCCAGCAGTTCGGAGGTGCCGAAGGGCTTGACCAGATAGTCGTCGGCGCCGTAATCCAGGGCCTCCACCTTGTCGTGCTCGTGGTTGCGGGCAGAAACCACCACCACCGGCAGATTGGACCACTTGCGGACAGATTTCAGCACCTCCATGCCGTCCATGTCGGGCAGGCCCAGGTCCAGGACGATCATGTCCGGGCAATGGGAGGCGATCATGGTCAGGGCCTCCTCGCCGGTGCGGACAATGATGGTGTCGAAGCCGTTGGCGGTGAGGATCATGGAGATAAAGTTGCTGATGGACTGCTCATCCTCCACGATCAGGACTTTGTCTTTAATCTTCATCGTTTTCTCCTTTCATGGGCAGGGTCACGGTAAATACCGCGCCGCCCTTCTGTCTGTTGTCTCCCCGTATCACACCGCCGTGGGCCAGCACAATGGTGCGGCACACGGACAGACCAATTCCCATGCTGCGCTTGCCGTCACTGCTGCGGTCGCTGCGGGCGGAGCCGTCGAACAGCCGAGGCAGCAGGTGCTGGGGAATGCCGCGGCCGTCGTCCGCCACAGTGAACACCGCGCAGTTGCCCTCGCTGGACAGGGTCACGTCGATATGGTGGGTCTCGCCGTGGATGACGGCGTTCTCCATCAGGTTCACCAGTACCTGCTCCATCAGCAGAGGATCCATGGGCACCATCATCAGCTCAGCCGGCAGATGGACACGGATATCCACCTCCGGGTAGTGCTTGTGGGTCTTGGCCACGGCGGACTCGATGACCTCCTCCGCCGGCTCCGGCTCTTTCTTGACCTTAGCCTCCTCAGAGCTTATGCGTGTGATGGACAGCAAATTCTCTACAATGCGGATGAGCCACTGGGCGTCCTCGTTGGTGGATCGCAGCAGCTGCTGGCGCTGCTCCTGCGTCAGTCCGCCGTCCTGCTCCAGCAGAACGTTGGTGGCGCCCACGATACCGGTCAGCGGCGTGCGGATGTCGTGAGACACGGCGCGCAGCAGGTCGGCATACATCTTTTCGCGGTCGGCCTCCCGGCGCACCTGCTCGGTCTGCTTGGCCCGGCTGGTAACGGTAGCGGTCAGGATGGAGATGGTCATCATCACCAGGAACGTCAGCGGAAAGCCCGTCAGCGTAAAGCTGATATGCCAGAAGGGGTAGGTAAAGATGATGTCCACGCTGAACACCCCCACCACCGCCATGATGATGCCCAGCAGATAGCCGTCCGTCCAGTAGGCGGTAAGGAACACATCCAGCAGAAAGATCATGGCTACGTAGCTGGTGTCGTTGTGCATATCGAAGCTGCGAAGCAGCAGACAGCACATAACGGCTACCAGGTAGAGTCCCAGTGCTTTCAGCACATCCATGCCGGAAAAGCGCAGGCCAATGGTCCGCAGCAACTGTCTCCGGCGGGCTTGTTTACCGGTCATAGCCGCCCTCCCCTCCTTTTGATGACGCTATTATAACATACATTGTCGCTAAGGTAACGCTAAGATATCGTTAAGGTATCACGAATATCTCATTAAGAGCAACCGAAAATAACAAATAAGAGACGGCGTTGGCCGTCTCTTTTCATCTTTGCTGCGCGGGGATCAGGCTTTGCGATCTATGTGCAGGAGGCGTTTTCTGTCGAAAAACACCCATAAAAAAGCAAATCACCACGCTTTCGCGTGGTTTCCTCATCGGTATGCCTTACCGCTGGCTCACTTCCCAGTCGCTGTCGGCAAAGATCATGTCATCCAGGTCACCCCAGATCCAAGTTGTCGTCATGGTGATATCACGCTCCTTTCTTCCGTTTTACAGTGTTATTATATGCCGCGGCAGCCCGGATAACAAGCGCAAAATTGGATATTATGTATAAAGCTTTTGTAAACTTTTATTGCACATTGCACAATACCTATGCGTTATTCCTGTGTAACACTCTTGCGCTGTTGTGTGCTGTATAGTATAATAAAGTGTTCAAGCAGTCTTATGTGGTGAGGTGAGCACCTGATGAGAGAGTTTCACGGCGGCGACTATGATGTGGCCGTCATCGGCGCGGGGCACGCGGGCATCGAGGCCGCCCTGGCGGCGGCCCGGATGGGCATGAAGACCGTCTGCCTGACGGTGAGCCTTGACGCGGTGGGGAATATGCCCTGCAACCCGGCCATCGGCGGCACCGGCAAGGGTCACCTGGTCCGGGAGCTGGACGCACTGGGCGGCGAGATGGCCCGGGCGGCGGACAGGGCCTGCATCCAGTACCGGATGCTGAACCGGGGCAAGGGCCCCGCCGTGTGGTCCCTGCGGGCTCAGGCGGACCGGCGGAAATACCAGCAGGTGATGAAGCACACGCTGGAATTGCAGCCGGGGCTGACGCTGCGGCAGGCGGAGGTGACGGAGATACGCTGCGACGGGAACGGCCATGCCGCCGCCGTGGTGCTCCGCACCGGCGCGGTGCTGGGCGCCCGGGCGGTCATTCTGTGCACGGGCACGTATCTGACCGGACAGACCATCGTGGGCGAGTGCATCGAGTCCTCCGGGCCGGACGGCCTGCACCCGGCCAACGCCCTGACGGACAGCCTGCGGGCACTGGGGCTGCCCCTGCGGCGGTTCAAGACCGGCACGCCGCCGCGGATACACCGGGGCAGCGTGGACTTCAGCAAAATGGAGCTGCAGGAGGGCGACCCGGATCCGCTGCCCTTCAGCTTTGAGACAAAGAACGTGCCGGAAAACCGGGCGGTGTGCTATCTGACCTACACCAACGAGGAGACACACCGGATCATACGGGAAAATCTGGACCGCAGTCCCATTTACTCCGGCGTTATCGAGGGCATCGGCCCCCGGTACTGCCCGTCCATCGAGACGAAGGTGGTGCGCTTTGCGGACAAGCCCCGGCACCAGCTGTTTATCGAGCCTATGGGGCTGGACACCGAGGAGCTGTATGTACAGGGCTTTTCGTCCTCCATGCCGGAGGAGGTGCAGCTGGAGATGCTGCACACGGTGCCGGGACTGGAGCACGCAGTGATGATGCGGCCGGCCTACGCCATTGAGTACGACTGCATCGACCCGCTGGCGCTGCTGCCCACGCTGGAGGTAAAGGCGGTGCCCGGCCTGTACGGCGCGGGGCAGTTCAACGGCTCCTCCGGCTACGAGGAGGCGGCGGTGCAGGGCTTTGTGGCCGGCGTGAACGCGGCGCTGAAATTGCAGGGTCGGGAGCCGCTGGTGCTCAAGCGGAGCGAGAGCTATATCGGCACACTGATCGACGACCTGGTGACCAAGGGCACCGAGGAGCCGTACCGCATGATGACCAGTCGGTCGGAATACCGGCTGCTGCTGCGGCAGGACAACGCCGACGCGCGGCTGTGCCCTATCGGGCACGAGCTGGGGCTGGTCAGCGATGAACGGCTGGCGGCGGTGGAGGCCAAGTACGAGGCCGTGGCGAAGGAGATACGGCGGCTGGAGCGCACGGGCATACCCGGTACGCCGGAGCTGAACGCCCTGCTAACAGAACGGGGCACCGCCGCCGTGGACAGCGGCTGCCGCCTGATCGATCTGCTGCGGCGGCCCCAGCTGACCTACGCGGACCTGACAGAATTCGACGCAAATCGACCCGACCTGCCCGCGGAGGTGCGGGAGCAGGTGGAGATCACCGTGAAGTACGAGGGCTATATCCAGCGCCAGCAGCGGCAGGTGGCGGAGTTTGAGAAGCTGGAGCGCCGGAAGCTGCCGCCGGATATGGACTACGACCACATTCAGGGTCTGCGGCTGGAGGCGCGGGAGAAGCTCAGCGCTCTGCGGCCCCTGAACGTGGGGCAGGCCGGGCGGGTGTCCGGCGTGTCACCGGCGGATGTGGCGGCGCTGCTGATCTGGCTGCAGACACACGACAAGGAGGCGGACGCATGACGGCACATGAGCTGACCCACACCATACGGAACGATATGCCGGTGTATCCCGGCACGGAGCAGCCCCGGCTGACCACCGCCTGCACGATCGACCAGTGCGGCTACCGGGAGACGCTGCTGCATATGTTCTCCCATACCGGCACCCACATGGACGCCCCGGCCCATATGCTCCGTGACGGTACGGCGCTGGACTGCTATGACGCGGCGAAGTTCGCCGGTCCCGCCGTGGTGGTGGACTGCCGGGGGCAGCGCGCCATTACTCTGTCCCTGCTGCAGAGCTATGACCTGAACGGCGCGGACTTCGTGCTGTTCTGCACCGGCTGGGACAAGAAGTGGGGCACGCCGGGCTACTATGAGGGCTTTCCCTGCCTGACGGCGGAGGCGGCGGCATATCTGGCCGGCCTGCCGCTGAAGGGCGTGGGCGAGGACACCATCTCGCTGGACCCCTGCGACAGCGTAGATTTTCCCAACCACATGACGCTGCTGGGCGCGGACTTTGTGAACACCGAGAACCTCAAGGGGCTGGACAAGCTGCTGGGCAGGCGCTTCACATTCGTTACGCTGCCCCTGAAATTTGAGAATGCCGATGGCTGCTCCTGCCGCGCCATCGCTCTGGAGGAATGACAATGGGTAAACTGCGGTTCCTGTTTGCGCTGTGGATGGCAAAGCTGTCCATCCCGGCGCTGAAGATCACCCGCCACAACGGCACGGACTTTCCCGGCAGTCTGGCGGTGAAGCTGTGTCCGGACTTTTTGAAGTATATCGGCAAGCCGGAGCACATCATAGCCGTCACCGGCACCAACGGCAAGACCACCGTGGCCAATATGCTGAACGACGTGCTCACCGCCGAGGGCAAGACCGTACTCAGCAACCGGGCGGGCAGCAACATCATCTCCGGCGTCAGCACGGCGCTGCTGAAGGGCTGCGGCCTGCTGGGCCGGATCAGGCCAGAGTACGACCTGGCGATCCTGGAGATCGACGAGCGCTCCGCGCCCAGGATCTATCCCTATGTGAAGCCGGAGCACATCGTCATTACCAACCTGTTCCGGGACTCCATCATGCGGAACGCCCATCCGGGCTACATCGCGGACATCCTGACCCGGTCCCTGCCTAAGGAGAGCAGGCTGATCCTCAACGCCGACGACCTGATCTCCTGCACGGTGGCGCCGGAGAACCAGCGGGTATATTTCGGCATCGACCGGCTGCCCACCGACGTGACGGAATGCGAGAACCTGCTGAACGATATGCGTATCTGCCCCCGATGCGCCGGGAAGCTGCGGTATGAATACCGCCGCTACCACCACATCGGCCGGGCCGTGTGCGAGAGCTGCGGCTTCCACTCCCCCGACTGCGACTATCTGGCCACAAAGGTGGACACCGCCGCCCACACCATGTGCATACGGGAGGCGGGGCAGGAATACCCGTACACCCTCATCACCGACAGCCTGCACAACATCTACAACACGGTGACGGTCATCGCCGCCCTGCGGCAGCTGGGCTATGACCACGGCACCATCGCCCGCCGCATGGCGGAGGTGAAGATCCCCGCCAGCCGGCTGTCCGAGGAGGAGATCGGCGGCGTGAAGGTCATTATGCAGATGTCCAAGGACAAGAACGCTCTGGCCTGCTCCCGCAACTTCGACTATATCCGGTCCAAGCCGGGGAAGAAGGAGCTGCTGCTGATGATGAACTGCCTGGGCGTGGCCAAAAGCTGGTCGGAAAACCCCAGCTGGATGTACGACACGGATTTTGAATTCCTGAACAGTGACGATGTGACGTGCCTGGTCTGCGCCGGGCCGCGGGCCTATGACTACCAGCTGCGGCTGCTGCTGGCGGGCATCCCCCGGCAGAAGATACGGCTGGCCGAGGACGAGTTCGCCGCCTTGGAGCTGCTGCCGCTGACCCCCGGCGACGACGTGTATCTGCTCTACGGCGTGGACGGCACGCCCCTGGCCTTCCGGGTTAGGGAAAAGCTGAAGGAAAAGCTGCTGGCAAAGGAGGGCGCGCAATGAAGGCGGAAATTCTGTTTCCGGAGGTCTGCAACCTGTACGGCGATCTGCAGAACATCTACTATCTGAAGCGCTGCTGCCCGGCGCTGGAGATCATAGAGACGGACCTGCACAGCAAACCCCGGTTCCTCACGGAGGATGTGGCGCTGGTCTATATGGGCAGTACCACAGAACAAGGGCTGCGTCTGGCGGCGGACGCCCTGCGGCCCTATGCCGCGGACATCGCCGCAAGGGCGGACGCGGGACAGCTGATCCTGCTGACCGGCAACGCGCCGGACGTGTTTTCCGCCGCCATAGAAAGCGACAGCGCCGACACCATAGAGGGGCTGGGCATTCTGCCCGGACGGGTGCGGTACACCATGATGAAGCGGCACAACAGCTTCTTCCTGGGCACCTTTGACGGTATGGAGGTCGTCGGCTTTAAGAGCCTGTTCGGCTTCCACTACGACGCAGCGGAGGCGGAGGGCTGGTTTGACACCGTGCGGGGCGTGGGCCGCACGCCGGAGTCGAAGCCGGAGGGCTTTTGCCGGGGCGGGCTGTACGCCACGGCGCTGATCGGCCCGCTGCTGATTCTAAATCCTCCGCTGTGCAAGTGGCTGCTGCGGCAGATGGGCGCCGAGGACACCCTGGCCTTCGAGGACGCGGCCTTCGCCAGCTTTAACAAACGTGTGGCGGAGTTCAAGGAGCCGGGCAGAGGTTTCCAATACTCGTAAGCAAAAAACATCCCCCGGTCGGGGGATGTTTTTTTATCAGAGCTTTTCGGACAGTGTTTCGTCCAGGCCCACGCCGTAGAGGTTCTTGGCCGAGCAGCCGGCGCGCCCGCCGCCGGCACAGGCACAGGCGCACGCACAGGCGCAGCTGCTGGCGCAGGCACAGTGGCTGCCGCCGCCAAATCCACCGCCGCCAAAGCCGCCGCCACGGCTGCCCCCGCCGAAGCCGCCGCCACCGCTTCTGGGCGGTCTGGGCTTTGTTTTGGTGCCCACGCTGCCGGGACGGGGCCTGCCGTCCGGCCCGGCGGGGTACCACAGGTGGTTCACGAACACATACCGGGTGCCGAAGCCGCCGGCGTAGCCGTCGCCCCGGCGGGCGGCGGAGATCAGCACGAAGATGAATATCACCACGAATATCGTCACCATCATGCCGATGATGGCGTCACCGGTGTCGTCATCGTCGTAGTAATAGTCATCGCTGCCGTTCCAGCCGCCGTTGGGGACGTTGTCGGCGCTGTATTCCTCCGACAGCTGGGTGGGCCAGTCGGTGTAGCGCACCTGTACGTTCATTTTGTAGCCGTAGTCCAGATCGGAGGCGGTGATGGCCATGCCGTTTTGCACCGTCACGCTGTCAGCGCCGCTGACCGTGCCCTCGGTGAAATCGCCGGTCAGCCCGGCGGGGTCGTTCCAGATGAGGGTCATCTGGCCGATCCTGGCCTCGTCGAACCAGCCGGGGGTGTAGTCGTAGGTCACAGCGCTGCCGTCCAGTTGGTACATATACTCCTGCACCCACGAGTAGGCGAAGGAAAAGGTCTCGTCCTTGTCGTAGCCCTGGGTCAGGTAGACGTACATATAGCTGTTGTCGAAGTCCAGGCGCTCGATGTTGTCCGTCTGCGCCGCCACGTCCCGGATGGAGCCGTTGGGCACGCCTATTTTCAGCTCCTGCCCGTAGGGCAGCTCCTCCAGCGGCGTCCACTCCAGCTTCACGGTGATAAGCAGGCTGCCATCCTCCGTGTTGGGCGTCACCATAACGCCGTACTGCTCGATGTAGTCGTAATCTGCCCATGCGGTGGCGGTAAAGCAAACCGCCGCCAGTAAGACAAGCAGCAGAACGTGCAGTTTCTTCAGCATAGGGTGCCCTCCTCCCGGTTGCTTTCACGCAGTTGGCACAGCTGCTCCATTTTGGCGCTCTTGGCCCGGATGGCCGCGCAGCGCTCACTCTGCCAGATCTTGTCCCAGTCGTCGGCGAGGATGTTCCCCAGGGGCTGGCTGCTGAGCCAGCTCTGGCAGGGGATCACGCCGCCGTCCGGGGCGATGGCCATGTTGCTGAGGCAGGCGCCGCAGCTGGGCACCAGGGTCAGGCCCAGGGCGCGCAGCGTCTCCTCCTTCAGCCAGCCGGGGCTGGTGAAGTCCAGTTCCATTTCCAGCTCCTCCGTCACCGCCACGGCCTTTGTCAGTACGTCGGTGAGCTGCTGCTCCGTCAGCGCCGTGGCCCGGCTCTCGTCGCCCACCGCGCCGCCGGAGGGGATCAGCCCGGAACAGGTCACGTAGCGGACGCCCAGACCGTGGACGAAACGCAGCGTCTCGTCATAGGCGGTATTCAGGCTACACAGGGGCGTATTCACGGACACGGACAGTCCCGCCGCCACAGCGGCACGGATGCCCGCCACGGTGTCATCAAAGCCGTCGGCACCCACCAGGGCGTTGTGAATGTCCTTATCATGGCTGTAGAGCGTCACCTGCACACTGTCCAGGCTGGCGTCATACAGCTTTTGGCACAGCATGGGCGTCAGCAGGCGGCCGTTGGTGTTCAGCCGGGTGACGAACCACTGGGCGGCATCCACCAGCTCCACCAGATCGGCGCGCAGGGTGGGCTCACCGCCGGTGAACGTCACCTGGGGGATATTTGCCGCGCGCAGCCGGTCCAGGACCTCCTTCCACTGGGCGGTGGTCAACTCCGGCATATCGGACAGGGGCTGTCCCGCCGCATAGCAGTGCAGACACTTCTGGTTGCAGTGCCACGCGCCGTCACGGGTCATGGCGCTGACCATCAGGTCCATACGGTGGGGCGCGGTCATCTCGGGGGCGTACTCGCCCAGCGTCAGCGGCGCGACCTCCGCCTCCGGCGCCTGCCCCCGGGCGATGGCCACCAGGGACTCTATCATGATTTGCAGGTCCTCCGCCAGACGCTCCTTGGGCGTGAAGGGGTAGACCTTATGGGTCCGGGCCACCGCACCGGCGGCCATGGCGTTCCAGTCGCTCTCGGTGATCTCCAGCCCGGCGAAGGGCTCCAGCCGGTCCATGAAGCAGGAGAGCAGGATGGCCCAGCTCAGGTTCAGGGGCACCAGCTTGCTGCCGTTGAGCAGCAGCAGAAAGGGCGCGTTTTCCGCGTCCTCACGGGGTGGGATCATGTGGATACGCACCACGCCCCGGCCCTTGGGGTCCAGGGTGATGTGCCGCACACAGTTCAGGTGCTGCCGCCGGTAGCGGCGCTCCAACATTGTAGACACAGGCAGTCCTCCTTTATGAAGGCGATGTGGGGATAGCTATGTGCAGTATACCACAGCGCGGGGCAAAGCGCAACAGGACGCACAGTGAGGCAGTAGCGGTAACGCTCCGTTTCAACGATGTAACCGTAGTTTTGTGTCCAGCCGCCGCTGATTTTCCCGCCGTGTTCATAGCAGAAACGCTCCATGGCGAAGCGGTTTTTCAGCACGCTCTCCCGCAGCGTGTCCACGACCTCCTGCAGCTCCGCCTTGAACGCGGGGCTGTTCAGCTCTTCCGGGCCGCGGGGCCACCAGGTATGCCAGAACTCATTGCCGCTGCGCCCGAAGTCCATCCGGACATGACCAACGGTACCCAGCCGCTTATCTTCTTCGGGGTGCGGGGTATAAAATAAGCCCGCCTCCTCCGGGCGGGCAGGTCGGATATGAAGTTGTGTTGCATCTTTCAAGGTTAAGATCCCCTTTCGGTGTGGAATTTGGCTTTACACATTTTGGGGGATATGCTATGATGTGGCTGACTAATCGAAATTTGAGAGAACAGGGAGGACAAAATGAAAAGAGAAATTGCTGTATTTCTTATAATAACTATGGTTTTATCATTATCAGCTTGTGGAAAGACACTCAAAGGCACAGATGGACTAATAGAAAAAGCAAGAGAAGAAATACCGATTTCTGATTCCGATACCATTGATTTGCAGTATGCAGGAATGTGTGGCAATGACAATAGAGCAATCGCTTGGTTTATCTCAGGAAATGAATATCAGAAGCACTATTATTTGCCCATGGAAGTTGAGGTAAAAGAGGATGCTGCTGAATACACTTTTATCCGAACCTATAAGCCCATTGATGATAGAATCGGAGACATTGCATATATTCAATGGGGTGATGGATATGCGTTTATAGTAAACAATACAAATTGTAAAAGTGTTAGATTCACATCCGGAAATGAAGTGTACGAAGAAGTAATACCGGATGATACTTATCCGTATGTTTTCTTCTATCTTTCTGACCATACAAATTCCACTCTGCAATTTGAATTCTTAGATGCCGAAGGTAATGAATTAAGATAACGATTTCCAGTTTATCTGCCTATCAAGCGGCTCGTTCCAAACGGATCGAGCCGCTTTTACTTACATCATCCTCTGTCCCTGCCGCTGCTCCGGGAAGGGCGGGTCCAAGCGGCGCAGCAGGCCGAACTCCGTTTCCGTCACGCAGTCGTTTTCCATGCAGTCCTGACCGTATTTCTCAAAATCCATGTAGCCGTCCAGCTCATAGATGGCTTCATCATCCAGTCCCAGCGTTTCCTGCAATCGCTGCTGACCGTAACCGTAAGCACCCTCCGTGATGCGCTGATAGTTGTCCAGATTTCGCAGGAGCTCACAGGCTCCGCGCAGCGTATCCGGCCGCTCAGCCTCCAGCACGGCGGCGTAGGTCAGGAGCATCCCGTCCTTCTGCCAGATGTCCTCCAAGGCTTCGGAAAAGTCGTTGTAATCCTCCACGGCGGGGCAATTAGTATATCGCATAAGACAGGAAATATACCAAACCAAGAAAAATAGAAAAAGCGCCGCCTTGGGATTTCTCCCAAGACGGCGCTTTTCTGTTTTGGATCAGAGCGAACACTTCACGGCGAAGCCGCCGCTGAAGAAATAGGTGTTCGTCCAATACCTGTTTGGTGGACCTGAAGGGATTTCCCCCGCAAGGGGGGATAAACTTCGACTCCCGCAGGCCCACGGCAAAATGAAAACCGCCCTTTCGGACGGTTTTCATTTTGGTGGACCTGAAGGGATTCGAACCCTCGACCTCTCGGATGCGAACCGAACGCTCTCCCAAGGCTGACATATTGCATCCATACCACAAGCGTTGTAGCACGGTATTCATATCTACTGCAAAAGTGTACATCGCGCAAAACGAGTAGTGTCAAATATATAGTCGCTTTTCTTCAGATCAATGATTCTGCAAGGCACATAAATCCCAATCTTTATTTCATTCTGCAAATATCAAAAATCACAAATTCGACCCGTTATCTTCAAAGCGATATGTTACATAAACTTGTTGCAGCTTGTTTTTTCGTGGAATTAAAGTCCCATCACGAACCATACGATGGTAATCATTAAGCGCTCGCTCTAATTTACAATAATTTTCATCTTTGATTGCCGGCGTATTCGGCAACTGCCGGATCATATCTACCACACTCATATAAATAGCCTCGTCTGAAAAAAGAATCTGTAACCATGACTTTGAATATACTCAGTCAAACTATCATAATACTCACTGATAATTGAATTCAATTCTGGATCTTGCTCAAAATCTACTATTTTCAGGTGCAACTCGTCCGTCAGCACTTGGATTCCTATAGGTCTCCCATGGGACTTCCACACATTATTGTCGCTAAGCATATTTGCGATTTCAAGTGCGCGAGCCTCTTTTTCTGCTTCTGTTACCGGTTTTCCATTGTTCGAGTGTGTAACCCAATCCTTAAACTTGTATTTTGTTAACCACTTTTTAAGCATGTCAACAGCTAATTCTTTCGCCTGTTCGTACGACCTAAGCTCTGCAAGATCGAAGTCCTTGAGAATCAGAAATTCAGCCTGAGTTAAATCATTTCTATTAGCTTTTTCAAGCATTTCATTTATTTTATCAAGATATCCTAGTGCGGCGACAAGATTACCATCCTTTGTTTGCACCTGCGGATCAATCGGTCCAAGTGAGGAGTAATAATTCATATAGATATTATCCCCGCTCATACACCAAATTGTTCCCGCGCTATATGCATAATCAGGGATGATAAAGTTAACTTCTTCATAAAAATGACGAAGTATATCCACCATTCTTTGAACAGGTATAAGACTTCCTCCGGGAGTTGTGAGGAAAACATACAATGCCCGATGTTTTTTATCATCTTTTGCCAAATTCTCAATGATGTCTTTCACTTCTCGCTCTACGCCATTAACAATTTCGCCATAGTACGTAAAGACGTCCGCATTGAGCTTTGTTTCTAACTTTGCAAGGAGATCTGAAACTGCACTTTGGTTTAATCTTTCCAACTTGTTGACCATCACTTTCCCTCCCTTAAAAGTTTTATATATTGTAACACTAATGCAAAAAAACTTCAAGGAAGAATACTGAATATTAACAACAATGTACAAGCACTATTAGGAAACAGATTAACATACACCTAGTAAAGAATATGAGCACACAGAAGAATTATATACGTCTCTCTATTACTCTCCCGAAAACATATTGGAGTTGCCCAAATTCATGCAACACTACACCCCCATCCCATTCAAATACTGCGCCTCGGAGATGTTGAAGTCGACCTGAATGCCGTAGCCACGGGTCAGGGTCACGGCTCTGATCAGGTGGGATGCGATAAGCTTGCGCTCTGCGGGGGAGGCGGCATCGAACATCTCGGCCCAGGACAGAAGTTGTTGGTGCTGTTTCTTTAGCTCCTGTGTGAGCCTGTCGCTGTCAGCCAATCGAGCTTCCAGCAATTCGATGCTGGCAGTCAGCGATGTCATGGCCTCCTTTACGGAGTCCAGCCGGCTTTTGACCTGCTCGGGGGTGAAGGGACATTTCCCGTCCAGCGAGTCCAGCATCAACCCCTCCCAGCGCCCCTGCTCGATATGCTTTTTGGAAAGCTCCAGCTTGGCCTGCCGGATCTGCTGCTGCAAATCGGAAGCTGTTGCGCCGATCTGATTATGAACGATGTCGTACTCGCTGATAGTACCGGCCTTCTGAAAAACATCCCGGATAAGCTTGCCGACCACGGCATCCACCTTTTCGGCACGGTAGGTAGTAGGGCCATCGCAGTTTCCTTTGTGCTGGGTACGGTTATAACACTTGTAGATGGCCACACGCCCATTACTGCCATCGGTGGGGTGATGGGTTTTTCGCGCTGTTGACGCAAAAATGCGGCCACCACAGTGACCGCAATACACATTGCCGGACAGCAGAGCACTGCCGGTATTTTTTCGGGGATAACTGCGAAACGGGCGGGAAACCTCTGCTTCGCTGCCATCCTTCAGCGTGATGGTTTCCGTTCCATAGGCCGCAGCGCATTTTGCAAGGTAGTCCGCAGACCGCTGCTTCCGGCCCTTCTGCACACGCTGGAATTGCTCCGGCGTGATAATCTGCAAGTCCGGAAATATCTCAGAGATACTCTCACCGCTTCGGAGTACACCGGTGTAAGCAATATTGATGAGAATGTTCTGGATGGTGGAGTAATGGAATGGCTCACCCGTGCGGAGGTTGAGAAAGCCCTCCTCTTTGAGCGTAGTGGAGGTTTTTCGGCCACCGTAGCCGTACTGGTCGGCCAAATCGAAAATGCGGCGCACAGCCGCGGCTTCCATGGGGTTGACCTCAATATCAAACAGCTCACGGTTCTTCTTGCCTATGCGCCCCTTCTTTACCAACTGATAGCCATAGGGCGCGTAACCGCCACGAAATCTGCCATCCATAACGATCTGCCCCAAACGGGTCTTGGTACGAATGGAGGTCTTGATGCTTTCGCCGGACGCCTGCCAGTAACGGATGTAGTTCAGCAGCTTGTCCACATGGTTATCAAACCGCTGCTGGCCTTCCTCGGCGCTCCAAACCTCGATGCCGTTGTTGACGAACCATTCCACAATGAAAGGTGTTTCGTCATCGCGCCGGCCAAGGCGGTCAAACATGAAAACAAGAAGGATGTCAAAGGTGTTCAGTGCCGCCTCGCGCTGGATTTCCTGTATGGCGTCGCGCTGCTTGGCGGAGACCTTGAAGCCGGACACGCCTTTCTCGGAAAACTCTCGAACAATGTCCCAACCCATTTGTGCGGCGAACTCATGGCATCGCTGCTTTTGCATGGGGATGTCATCCTTTTCGACCTGCTTCAGCGTGGAAACGCGATACAGGCAGCAAACTCTTTTAGCCAAGGTCACGCCTCCTTACGTCTGGAGCGTCCGAACGTAGCTGTTCTTCAAAATTGCTCGGACGGCGGCCACGGTATCATCCGCAGGAAATGGTGTAAAGGTAAGATGCACATGGAGTCCATTTATCTCCAGCGCTATCATGTTTTTAGAAGCTGCCATAGCTTGTCCCCCTTTCTTCAGTATCCGATTCATTTGCGAAATGTTCGGCGAGGTCATTGACCGCCCGCAGACGGCCAACGACCTCGCTCAATTCATCTTCGGTCAGGGGTGTATCCCCCGTAATGATGATAGCTCCGTCAATGCAGGCGATCTGCACCTCCGCGTTCGAGTCGATGCCTGCTTGCCCCAATAGTTGCTGCGGTATGGCGATCTGCTGGGTGGTATCCAATTCAGAAAGAGATACCGATGAAACTGTGAACTCATGGTATCGGTTTGCGAGGTCATCGTCGGTGATATAAGCCACAAACACGTCCTGCCCCGCAGTCAACCCCATTTCAGTCAAGTCATCCGCCGGGATCACAAGGCGTCCGTCATCGCCAATGGTATAAGAGCTTTCAGAAATTTTAATGAGTACCCCTCCTCTTGCAGTTGCATTGATTCCTGATGGCACAAACACGGGTGCTGCGGAAAGGAGTAATTGGGGGGGTAGGTAGTAAATATGTGAGGGGGAGGGAAAGTGCAGCACCCGCATTTCTGCCATCAGGCAAAGGTCATGGCGGGGCCGCCCCGGTTTCCCGGAACGGCCCACGCCGTTTCTGTCGTTTGTCCAGTCCTATTCGACACTACTTCCCGGACTGATGGGCGGTCAACTGGTCTGCGGTGGGCGCCGCACATGGGAATTGCACCCCTCCGAGGATCTCTCCGAGCTGCACCGATTGCTTGTATCTGTCGCTATGCAGAAGTACCATTGTAGGCAGATGAGGTCATGGCGAGACAGCCTGCCGCGGCTGCTTTTGGATGAACGGGTATCGCTGGGCACCTTCCGATCTGGGACTTGCATTGACACGGGAGACTCCCGTGCAGGTGGTCATGGCGCGTTCTCCGCATCGCTGTCCTCTTTCTTACGGAGGCTCATCTGCTGATGTGATCCAGTTGCCGAATATGGCCGAATGGCGTTTTTCAAGGTACAATAGGCCCTTTGTTTGGCTTGAGTAAATTGTACCTTGAAGGAAAGCCACGGAACAGAAACAGTTTGGAACATTGCATACCCAAAATGGAACATTTTACAGTTCCGCTTGCAATTCAGAGAGGATATCGATTGCCATTCTCAAACACTGCTTTCTGTCCACGCGATAGTTTTCTTTTCCAAGCAAGAGAAAATCCATGGAGACATCGAAGAACATTGCCAGCTCAATGGCAATTTCAATCGGGCCTATCTGTAAGCCGTTCTCAATTTTAACTATGTAGGTTCTACTAACATTTATCTTTTCAGCAAGCTGTTCTTGAGTGAGCTCTCTGCCGGTGCGTAACCGTTTGATTCGCTCCCCGTATGCCATTCGGTCAAAATGCATTTTATTCCCTCCGTTTCGTCATTTGTGAAGAACTCGCAAACGGCAGAAACGGTGGGGCACGGCAATGAAATTGGCATCCGCATAATGAAAAGCGGAGGAAAAGCCAAGGATGGCCGCAAAGGGCCATCCTTGGCTTTTCCTCCGTTTTGTTGTGTTGTCTGGTCGCATGGTTAGGCGGCCTCTCGAATATCTCCAGAGGCCAATGTGTTCCGGGAACTCCGCTTCCTATATCAGCGTTCTCTATATTCTGGCGCCTCCATTATCCTCCCATACCACTGCCGAGATCATAGCCAAGGTCACAGGTATAGCGCCACTCCACGACGTCGCCGTCCTTCACCTGGTAGCGGGAGCAGCCGTAGTTGGGAAACCAGCCGTTGACGGAATACATCCAGCCGGACAGGCTGCCCACGTCAAACTCGTACAGGTTGTGGATTCCCTCCACGTAGGCGCTGTTGTACATAGGTGTCCAAACGGACTCCATGTGGATCTTATTGTCCTGGCAGACACGCTGAAGCACATCGAACACACTCTCGCCCTCGCTGAAGGTCACGGTGGTGGACGGCAAAATCACGCCGTCCGCAGGGACGAGGGGCTTCTTGCTATCGTCGCACTTGTCCCAGTTGTCCAGAATCGTGGCGCAGGAGATGGAGAAGGTGCAGGTAAGCTCCGCATCATCGTCCCTCACCACGTCCTGCGGCTCTACCGGCGCGGGCTTGCCCTCCGGCACCGGGTCGGTCATGTATTGATCCTTGTTTTCTGTATCCTCCGGCTGCACAGGAGCAGCGCCGCAGGCGGTACAGAAGAGCAGGAATACCGCCAGCAGCAATGCCGCTGCGCATCTGTGCTTCGTACCCATGTCACTGTTCCCTCTTGATGCGGCGGTAGCGGCGCACCATGGCAAACGCCAGTATGGCCACTACGATAACCGCCAGCAAGATCGCGCCCAGCGGCGTTTCCGTCAGGGCGGCGCCCACCACCTCGAACACGCTGCTGCCCTTGCCGTCGGGGCCGAATGTGCCGTCCTCGGCGGCTTGGAGGTAGGTCAGGGCGGAAACGGCAGCAGAAGCATCCATGACCGGATCGGCGTAGACCGGCAGGCTGCCCAAATCATCCAGCGGCGCTTCCACCTCGAAGCTGGAAAGAAAGCCCACTCCGTCTACATAAAAGGTCTTCATGGCGTCCGCCGCGGTATTTCCGTTTTTCACGAAGCGAGGGTCGTCCAGAGATATTCCCAGCGCTTCCATCATTTCCAGCACGGCGAGCGTTGCCTCGCCGTTTGAAGTACCGGTCATACCCGGAAAGCTGCCATCCGAAAGCTGTACGGAGGACAGGTATTCAATGGCACGGTCTATCGCCTTGGAAATGTACTCCTTGTCCGCGTGGGGAGCAAGGGCGGTGACATTCTCGGCAGTGTACTGCACATAATCCCGGAGTATCGGGGTAACTATCCCGCTATAGCTTGCGTAAGGGTCAAATTGCCCGTCTGCCGTCTGATATTGCAGTATACCGGCGGCGTACTTGTCCACGACCGTATCCGCGTCCACGCCGCGCTTACGCCACATAGACGCATCTACCGAGTCAAAATCCATCAGCGCCTCTCTGTATTCCGCAGTGTCCATGGCAGAGAGATTTGTCAACGGTGCCAAAAAGTCCATGCCGTTTACGTCTGCAGGATCCATATCCAGCGCTTTCATGGCCTGCACCAGAACCGGCGAGTAGGTGTTCGCCTTGCGTCCCATCAGATATTCGCCGCTGGCTCCCGACAGCATCTCAACAAGGCTTTCCAGCTGTGCACGTTGCTCCTCCGGCAGCTTACCGCCGCCGGCTTCGGACATGGATAAGATCTCCTTGGCCAAATGGCTTAGAGCACCCTCGGAAACGATCGTGCTGTTTCCATCCCCGTAATACCCCTCTGCCAGCTTCTGTGCATAATCCGCAGACTGCGCCTGTAAAAGTTCACTGTAATCTATGGCATTGTCTTGACGGTTTCCCTTTTCCGGCGTGCTTGCGGACGGTGTTCCCGCCACAGCCACTGCCGGTCTGACACTACAAAGCCCTATAAGTCCCGCTTCGTTTATGTAGGTTCGCCGTTCCACAGCCTTGCCGCGGTCATCCGGGGCATCCGGATCGGACATCAACGATGAGCTGGAGGCGTACCAAGCATCCCCTGATCCGCGGTACCCCCAAAGAATATCATGTCGGTAGAACCCCTGTCCCGGCGCGGGGGCACCGTCAAAATAGCTCTCCTGATACCAGTCCATCATGCCGTCCAGCACGGTGTGGCCGTTCTTTACAAATCGCCCGTCGTCAGGGGAGATATCCAGCGCCGCCAGCATTTCCAACACGGCGGCATCCTCCTCCACGTCCTCCTCGCCGTACCTGAGAAAGCCACCGCTGTCCAGCTGCTGCATCGAGAGATAGCTTACCGCCTTTTCTATGGCGGCCCTGACCTCCGGACGGCTCTGGTAAGGCGCCAGCGCCTGCGCGGACTTTGCCGTCAGCAGGATGTAGTCGAACCGGTCCGGCTCGGCAGCCACGCCCTTTTGCTTCAGCTCAGCGGGCCACTTAGAGGTATAACGGAACTCGCCGCTGCTCTGCTGACGGGCCAGCGCCTCGGTCAGAAGCTGCTCCCGCAGCGCGCTGAACTCGTCCGTCTTACCCGCATCACCTGCGGCGTCCAGATCCAGCAGCATATCCAACCTGTCCTCGTCCGCCTCCACCATCTCCGGCCGCCGCAGCGGCTCCAGCAGGTCGTGACCGGCGAGATCCGTCACGTCCAGCCCCATGGCCGCCACCGTGCGGAGCGCGCCGGGGATATAGGCGTACCTGCCCCGCTGCTCCGCCAGCGCCAGCCAGTCTGCCAGCGCCTGCAAATACTCGTTGTAGAAGCCCTCCGGCACGTCGGCGCCGGAGGCCCACAGCGCGTACACCGCCTTGGCGTTGGTTTCCTGCCGTGCGGCGGATAGGTAGTCCCTGCTCTCGCTGACGGAGTCCGCCACCAGTCCGGACACCGTTTGGTACGCCGCCTCCAGCTCCGCTGTCCAGCCGTCCCATGCAGGCGCGGCCTGCGCCGTCACCGGCAGCAGCAGGATCACAGCCAGCAACGCGGTCAGCAGCCGCGTCAGTTGTCGTTTCATTTGCTCTCCCTCCTGCGGCGGACGAGGATGCTGCCGCCGATCATCACCACTGCCGCGCCGCCGATGCACAGCAGCAGCGTCCGCTGCGCCGCGTCCGTCTGCGCCTTTACCGCCAGCACCGCATCCCAGCTCTCCACCAGCTCCCTGTCGTGTTCAGACAGCGTGCGGTACCGCTTCACGATACCGTCCACGATGGGCTTTTCCTTCAAGCCGGCGTCGGTCATAGGCAATATCTCCGCGGCGATATCCGCGTTCAGGCTCTCGATCTCCGCGTACAGCGCGTCAATCTTCTCCTGCGCCGCCGTCAGCTTCTCCATGTACCTGTCATAGCCGTCAAATTCACGGCTCATCTTCAACCGCTCCAGCAGGAAGGCCACCTCCTCCGCGTCCTCCGTGGACAACGCGTCGGGCAGCGCGTCCACGCGGCTTTGCAGCTCCTGCGTAAACTCATAGTGATAGTCTTTTCCTCCCACTTGTGTTGCCGCAGGAGCAAATACGATTTGATATCCTGTCGGCGCGGTGAATGTGACCGGCACATCAGATACGCCTTCGGGGTAGCCGCTTGCAGCATAGTAGTATTGGTTTCCGGCGGCATCGGTCAGCGTCTTTTTGTCGCTGTCATTGCCGAGTGTGACCACTACACCTTCGGGCTGATTATCCGGCTTAGTCAGCTTTAACTCGTTTGCCACCGCCATTGTCCCGGAACTGCGTCCCAACTGCGGCATCTTTTCTGCCTTATTAGTCGTATCATACACCCAAACGTAAGAAGATCCCCCCAGTTCATACGCCACACGGCCCAGCTGGAACTCCTCCGCTGTACGTGCGCCGTTGTCGCTGCTTTTTGCGCCGAAGGTGGAAGTATCTGCCAAATAGAAGCACTTCGTCACTTTGTCGCTGCTGCCGCCCACAGCAGGAGTATTTTTGCTGCCGGCATGGTAGTAATAGCATCTGTTCACCGTGCCGCTGTTCTTCCCCACCAAACCGCCGGTGCTGCCGGTCACCTCGGCGGTGGACATACAATACTGCACCGTGCCGGACTCCAACTCGCCCACCAACCGACCTTTGCCGCCGTCAATGGTCACATACTGTATGATGCCATTTACCACACCAAACAGGTCACCATTCAGGCCGGAAATGGTGTAGTAGGTACTACCGTTTCTGCCGTTGAATGTTCCCTTGAACGGGTTGTCCTTTGTGCCGATGGGCGTCCAATCGCTGCCGTCCAACACAATATTCTTACCCAGCGTGATGGTCTTGCCGGAAAAATCATTCTCGCTATTCACCAACTGTGCGAAATTCGCCAACTCCTCGGCGGTGCGGATGTAATAGCCCGTGGCAGTACCATCACCATACCAAGCAGAGACAAAATCCTCCTGTGTACCGTAGTAAAGGGTCACGTCGCCCTCATTGGGCAGGGTATATTCCAGCGTGGGAGTATCCTTCGTCAGTGCTGGTGTCTGATTCTCGCCCTCGGTCACCAGCACATCATCCAAAGCCGTTTTGATGTAAATGGGCTCACCGGCATAGTCAGCCGTGGTCAGCTTCAGCGTGACCGTTTTGGTATCCGCATTGATGGTGTAGGTGGTGTCCAGCTTTTCGGTCGTGCCGTCTTCCTCAACGCCTACGACGATCTTGACCTCGTATGCCGCGTCGGTGCGGTATCTTTCCACAGTTACCGTGCGCTGGGCGACTACGGGGGTGTCAGTGCCTTCGCCCTCCTGAGTATCGGCTTCATTGGAAGATGCGTTGACATCGTCCTCACCCTCGCCGGGGTTCTTGTCCTCATCACCGGGGTTGGTAGGCTGTTCATCCCCGCCGTGCTCGGTGTCCTTGTTTTCGTCGTCCTTGCCCTCGTTGTCCCCGCTGGGGTTAGCGTCAGCCGGGTTCGTATCGCCCTCGACGATGGTCGTGCCGCTGCCGCCTGCCACTTCCGTGGCAAAGGCCGCGGGAGTCACCAGCGTCAGCGTGAGCACCAGGCTCATCAGCAGGCTCACCACGCGCCGGGACACTCTGCTTGTCCGTTTCTTCATGTGATCTGTCTCCTCTCGTTGTTGAACGTATCTATATAAAAACTATTTAGTTACTGCTCTTTGGCATCACCACATACAATTTGCCTGTCTCCGGGTCTTCGTACACCGTGCCCTTCTGCTCGAAGCTGCTGGAGGACTGGATATCCTGCTCCAGCTCCTCGGCGTTGTCCAGCTCCTTCATCTGCTCCCGCTGGAGGATCTCCACGCGGGTCTTGCTCAGATCCACGTTCCAGTTCAGTATGACCGCCGCCATCAGCCCGCAGGCGAACACCAGCATCACGTCCGACAAGTTCGCCAGCCCGGACATGGCGTCCACCTCCTCCGTCACCCGGCGGCGGGAGGAAAACTTACCCTTCAACATCTGCCGTGACCTCCTCCAGAACTGCCTCCATCAGCGTCTCCAGCGACACCATGTCGTCGTTGTACCACCGCTTGCGGATGTGGGAGATGACGCTGGCCACCGCCGCGCTGATGACGCCGGCGATGGTGGTGTCGAATGCCACGTTCATGGACTCCGACAGCGTCACCGTGTCGCCCTGTCCCAGCGCCACGATGCCGGGGCCCAGGGGTATCAGCGTGCCCAGCAGGCCGAACATGGGGCCCAGCTTGGCGATCATGTCCGTGATGGAGGTGGTGCGGGCGTTCCGCGCCTCCTCCGTGGCCAGCAGGCGCTCCGCCAGCGCCGTCAGGGTGTCCTTGGGCAGCCCCCGGCTCTCCGCCAGCTCCAGCAGGGCCTTCTTCTGCCGCCGCAGCAGGCCGCTTTCCTCGATGAGCGCGGGCAGCTTCTCCGCCCCCGCTCCCGGGATGGTTTTCAGCAGCTGCGGCACGTCGCATTTGTGCTTGCGCCGCTCCGCGATGTGCTCAACCACGATGTCGCCCACCTGCCATACGGCGGCGGCCATCAGAATTATCAGTATAATGAGGCAGGGGATCATCAGTGCCTGGGCGATGGTATGCAGTATTTCACTCAAAGAGATCATGTGTGTTTGCTCCTTCTATTTCTTCCTATTTAAGTAAGTTGTATGTGGTTTTGATTTTGCCGTTCAACAAAGAGAGGAGGTGGGAGGGGCGGCTTTTCCCCTCCCACCCTTATGGAAAGCTGACAGCCTCCGTTCAGACTGTCTCGGCTTGACAAGGGTAACTCAGCAGGACACCTCCTGCTCGGCGGCTTCTGCCGCTTTCTCAATTTCGCGCTGGCGGGCAGCGGCATCACGAGCCTCTTTCTTTTCCTGCTCCAGCCGCTTTTTCTCTTTCAGCCGTGATTGCTGCGCCGCATGACTGGCTGCGGCCTTGGCGCGTTTCGCCTTCTTCTTGCGCTCGGATTCCTCGTAGAACAGCGGCTCCTGCACGGCTTTTTCCCGCTTGTAGCGTGCGGTGTCTTTCAACTTGGGCTCTTTCGCCGGTGGCCGCAAACGTGCCATCTCCAATACTGCGGCCCAACCGCCGAAGCGCTCCTCGATAAACGTGCCGCCGTCTATCTCGCAGGGACTGGGCGTGTGCCGCAGCAGTTCAGCACGATTGCCGACGTATTGCGCCAAATGCGCCAGCGGCGTATCCGCGTGCTTTTCGGCAAACTCCGCGTCCCGCGCTTCCAGCGCCGCCACGGTACGCTTGGCCACATTACGCTCAAACCAACTCTTGTAGTCAAATCTCTCGCGGGGATTCCTGTTGGACATAGACGTGATCCTCCCTTACAAAAAAACGCCGGTTTTCCAAAGAAAACCAGCGGTGATCCGGCAGAAATGAAAATGCGCTGACGAATCTCGCCAGCGCGCACTCCCGCCTATGCCGTCAGGGAGAGATCGCCCGCTGTCCAACACTGATCCTCCATCGTGCAATTCTTCTGCCCTAACGTCACGAAGGGCTTTTGCCCTTCTCGTACCTGAACCTACCTTCTCAGAGCGTTCGCTCCAATGGCTGCTATTCGCCACACGGCATTTCTGCCGCTTTGGTCCATTCCTTACGTCAACAGCGCCGTCCGCAGGGGGTATCACCCCGTTCCTTCAAAACTGCCGCCTGACGGTAATGATATACCGTCTTTACAGTGACAGCCACACGACTTCGCAAGACCTTTTATTCAGTTTTTGGCCTCGATTTTTTCGCAAAGTAACATACTTTGCGAAAAAGCGCGGAACGCCTTGCGCTGCAAGGCATTCCAGATTTACGCCCAAAAAAGTCGAAAATTAGAACTCGTTGTTGACACGGAAAAACGGCTGGTATATACTGTTATTCGGTTGAAATTGGAAAGTTTTCGCAAAGTATGTTACTTTGCGAAAATTTTTGTGCCATTTTTTGGATAGGAAAAAGGACGCCGAAAGGCGTCCTTTTTTACGTTATTCCTTTCAAAAATCCTATCCCCTCCACGGCTCTGCGCTTGTAGTCCATAGACGAGTGGACGTATAGCCGAAGCGTAGTGCGGACATCGGCGTGGCCCAGCAGTTCGCTGACGCTTTTCACGTCCACCCCCCGCTCCACACACCGCGTGGCGTAGCTGTGCCGCAGGCAATGAAAATTCCGATACCGTACACCGCAGCGCTCCAACAACACCTTGTAGCGGTACTGCATCGCCCGCGGGTCAGGGACGATCTCCCCGCCGGTCAGCAGGTAGCTGTCCGGCTGCTTTGTCTCTGGCTTCAGCATCCGCAGCATCTCTTTCGGAATGGGTATCCAGCGTTCGGAATTTTCCGTTTTCGGTGGCTGCACCGTCAGGCACGTTCCGCCGCCTATCTGCGCGATGCGCTCCACCGTCCGCTGGATGTGCAGCAGTCCCGCGCCGACGTCCACGTCCTGCCATTGCAGGCCGCACAGCTCTCCCAGCCGCAATCCGGTGTAGGCTGTCAGCAGCACCCCCAGTCCCGTCCTGTCTGGGCGGCGCAGAATGACCTGTCCCATCTGCTTCAGTTCCGGCTCGGTGAATACCTCCACGGCCTTCTGCCGCACCTTTGGCAGCGTCACATCCTCGCCGTAGCCCACACCGGCCATGCCCACGATCCGCAGCAGAAGACCACCCACCTCACGCACCAGCTTGGGCGAATAGTCCTCCTGTAACTGCTCGATGAAGTCGTTGACCTCCTCTGCCGTCAGTTCCGCCGCCACGCGCTCTCCCAGCGCCGGCAGGATGTGGCATTGGATGTTGCGGCGGTAGCACGCCAGCGTGGATGCCTTTACGCTCCCGACCATATCCTCTAAAAAGATAGCGGATAGCCGTTCCACCGTGGCGTCCCTGCGGACGTATTTCCTGCGTTCTCCCATTTTTTCAAGCACCTTTCCGTCCCCCATAGGTGCCCTGACTTCATGCAAAAAGCGCCGGCAAATGCCGACGCTTCTCTCGTGTAAACGGGCGCGAAGCCCCCGTTCATGCAGCTCGGTTTCAGGCGTGTGCATTGTGACGCTTACCGGCGCGACCTGACTTATCTCCTGCCTCAGAGGAGCCTCACAGTGACCTGTTCGCGGGGACTTTGACCCACATTCCAACTTTCACCGAAACGCCGCAGCGTTTCAGACCGGTAAGCCTATTCACTTTTCGGGGGCTACGGGTGCTATTATGATGAACACCCCGCCGTTTTGCAAGAGGGTATTTGTTTCGCGGAAGGATACATTTTTGCGGCGTCGTTTGTTCGTTCCCGCAAAGCCGTATGGGAACTGCGTTCTTGCCTGTATTACATGACGTGTTCTCATGCTTTTTTAGCGAAAGTTGAACGTTTATGCATTCCCGTTTTCCACCACCCACGTCCGCACATAGTCCACGAACAGACGGGTGGAGTTGGAAAGTGCCTTCTTGTCCTTGACACCGATGCCGATGGTACGGTAGAAATGCAGGGGCGCATGGCAGACCTTGATGGGCGTGGGGCTGTGGCGCACCATCAGCTCCGGCAGCAGGCTGATGCCCAACCCCTCCGACACCATAGCCAAGATAGTCCTGTCCTCCCGCGCGATGTATTTCACGTTGGGCCGGACGCCCATCTCGTCAAAGGCCGCCATGATCTCGTAGTCGTCGCCCTCCTCCAGTTGGATGAAGGGCTCCTCCGCCAGCGCCGACACAGGAAACGGGTCGCGGTCGGCGTAGGGGTGGTCGCAGGGGACGATGACCTGCAATTCGTCCCGGTGCAGGGCGTAGGTCTGCAAACGCTTTACGGACGGCAGGCGCAGAAAGCCGCAGTCCACCGCACCGCTGACGATCCAACCTTCAATCTGATCGTAGAAGTCGCCGGTGACGACTTCAAATTCGATGTTTGGGTACACCTTCCCGAAGCTCTTGAGGATGCGGGGCAGCCACTGGGCGGACACGCTGGAGAATGTGGCGATCTTCACCAAGCCGCTGTCCATGTCCTTCAGCCCCTCCACCGTCTGCATCAGGGAGTGGTGGGCGGCGCACAGCTTTTCGATCTTGGGCAGCACTGCCCGTCCGTCCGCCGTCAGCACCACGCCGCCGCGGTTGCGGCTTAACAGCTTCACGCCCAGCTCGTTTTCCAGCGAGTTGATGGCGTGGCTGATGCCGGACTGGGTGAAGTTCATAGCCTCCGCCGCCTTGGAGAAGCTGCCGCAGGAGACCGTTTTCAGAAAGACCTGATATTTGGAAATACTCATGGCGCACCTCATTTCGAGGAGCATTATACTATACAAGTCCTCATGTTTTCAAGAACAAAGATGCGCTTCACAAGCACTATTCGACCTGCTATGATAAGGACATGGTTCAGCCAACCATACTTTTACTTTTCTTTTCCATGAGGAACACCACCTCAAAAGCAGCACCGGCAGCGTGTGGGTAACGCCGCCGGTGTTGTTTTTATTCGTTCAGCTTCTGTTCCTCGTCGTGGACGAACATGATGAGAAAACTGACGGTCAGCAGCCCGCAGGACAGCCAGATCGTCCCCGCGCCCCAGCGGAGGGTGGCTATGCTGCCGACGCCCGCGCCCAGCGCGAACAGCAGCACCACGCCGAAATACGTCAGCGCCTTGTGGAGTATTTCCTTATCCCCCGTATGGAAGTAGGCGCACAGCGCCTCCGTTCCGCTGCGCATATTGCCAATGCACATGGTGCTGGCGTAGGCGTGGCCCCGCACCTTGCGGAAGGTCTGCACCTGCATGGCGCACACGAAGGACACCACGGCGTTGGCGGTGGTGTTCAGCGTTTCCGGCAGGAAGCCCACCGCCGCCAGCAGCACGATCTCCGCCAGAATGATAAGCTGCCGCCAGTGTACCTTCTCCATCCGCTTGAAGTGCCGGTGGACGCACTCCGCGATGTAGATACCCAGCAGGAACGCCAGCACGGGGACTAAGTAGCGCAGCGCCTGTCCCCAGTCTCCCTCGAATAGATGCGTACTCAGCAGCACGATATTGCCAGTCTGGGCGTTGGCGAACACCTTGCCGCGGCAGCAGTAGGTATAGGCGTCCTGCAGGCCGCCGGATAGGATGATGAAAAAGGCTGTCAGCATGGAATCGGACATCTGCCCGTGATGCTTTTGCAGGAAAGTCATGTGCGATGCCGCCTCACTTTGCCACCGGTGCGTCCGGCCAGTAGATGACGTAGCACTCCTGCATCTCACCCATGTAGAAGAAGATGTTTTCGCCCATCTCGATGTGCTCGCCGAAGGTCAGATCAGGCACGAACAGCCGTCCGCTGGTACGCTTGGGCCCCTTGATGGTAAAGCCCTCCGCCGTGGGGTGCTGCCGCAGCTCGTTGGCCGCTTCCTCCAGTCCGGGGAAGTGCAGCGTCCGCTCCAGCTCCGCCAGCTGTGTCGCGCCGTTGATATAGACCAGGTGATTTTCGTCCTTGAACCAGTTGATACGCATGGTACGTCCTCCTTGGTGGTGATGTGGGTAGTATAGCACAGCGTATGAAATTTGTCACGCGATCGAAAAGCGGCAGGTGCGCGGATTGCGCACCTGCCGCTTTTTGGGTATTCTGTTGCGCAGACGGCATAACTTTTTCGTAAATCATCATCATTTATGGTATTTGCGCCGCTGCGCCTTGCCGCACGGCGGCTTTTGCTGCGCCTGACGGGATTTCTGACGGCGCAAAGTCCCCACTGCAAATCGGCAGGAAGCAGATGCTCTGCACCGCCTGCTGCTTGTGGCGCAGGGACACATGAACATAGGTTTGCAGCGTGATCCGCACGTCGCTGTGCCCCAGCATTTCGCTGACGCTCTTGACATCCACGTACTGCTCGATGCAGCGTGTGGCGTAGGTGTGCCGCAGGGCATGGAAATTTCGATACGGGACGCCCGCTCGTTTCAACAGCGACCTATATCGGTTCTGCATAGTACGCGGTTCCGGCAGTATGGAAGTGCCCGTCAACAAGCAGGTATCACCTGTGCGCTTGGGCTTGTACGTCGCCAACAGGGACAGCATATCTGCCGGAAGCGGTATCCTGCGGCAGGAAGACTCGCTCTTGGGCGGCTGTACGACAAGCCTCGTGTGTCCTTTTTCATAGATCCGCTGTACCTCCCGCTCCACCCGCAGAAAGCCCGCATGGAGGTCGATATCCGACCATCGCAGCGCACACAACTCTCCCAGACGAAGGCCGCTGTTCAGCGTCAGTAGAACGCCAAGACCGGTCAGGTCAGGCTCGTCCATGATATGATGTGCCAGCTGCACGATCTCCGGCTCGGTGAATATCTCCACCTGCCGCTTCTTGTATACCGGCAGTTCTGCGTTCAGCCCCGTGCAGAAGCATCCGTGCTTGGACGCCATCCGCAGAATGGCTCGCAGCAGTACGCCAACATCCCGTGTACTTTTGGCCGACAGGCCCTGCTCCTGGAGCTTCCGGTAAAAATCCGCTACCCGCTGCTCCGTCAGCGCATACAGCGGCGCAGCGCCCAGCTGCGGCTGGATATACTGCCGCACCACATACCGATACCGGCTGACAGTGGACTTCTTCAGCGTTCGCTCTCGTTCCGCGAAAAACAGATCCACAGCCTCCGGCAATGTCATGTTATTGCTTGGCGTGATCTCACGGGGCAGCTCCCGCAGACGCTGCCGCCGTTTTTCCCGACAGGCGCTGTAGGTGGCGGCGTAGACGTAGCCGTACTGCGCCCGTCCCTCCGGCGTCCGACCGCGGATATAGCGGCCCTCCCAACGGCCATCTCCGCGTTTATAGATGTTCTCCCCTCTGCGTGCCATTTCGTACTCCTCCTGACGCGATTTTTGACGGCGAACACCCTTTTTATCATCCATCATCGCGGAAAGGCTCGGCGGATATACCTCCCGTTTCGGTCTCCAGCGACTGTTTTCGCCCTGACACCGATGCCATACTTGACTTCCCGCCCCGCAAATGCTATCGTTTTACCATAGCCGGTGGCGAAAAATGCTTTCCTGAATGATGATGATTTACGAAGGATGCCGCTCCATCTGGCCGAGTCTATTATGCCCAGGAGGGACACAAAAATGCCACAGGTCAACGGGGATAACCTGCTGCATCAGCAGATCGTCAAGCGCACCATCGAGGCCCTGCAAGCGCAGGACGAGGCTTTTGCGATAGAATATGAAACCGCCAGCGACGCCGACCTCATCGCCTATGTACGTCAGTGCGTCGATGTGTCCTATACGCCCGCACCCTGCGAGGTCGTGGGTGGTGCGTACATCGCCCAGCGCTTCGGCAATTGGTCCGCTGCGCTGAAGGCCGCAGAGCTGCCTTCACAGTACAAGCCGCCGCGGGAGCATCACTATCCCCGCTACGAGCAGGAGTACCAGCGGCAGGAGGTGCAGCTCTTGCAGGAACGAAAAGCGAAACGGCAGGCCAAGGCCGACCTCATCGCTCAACGCAAGAACCGCGACAAGGCCCGCGCCGCCGCCAACGCCGCGAAGAAAAATGAGAAAAAATGACGGATGTATCGACCGATACACCCGTCATTTTTCGTTGTCACTTGGTGAGCAGACCACCCACCAGTGCAAAGTAGTCCGGCGCTTTGCCATCCCTGCCCCACAGCATGGGCAGGTGGAAGTAGTGCTGCAAACAGCCCTCCACATCGCCGCCCAGCGCCTCGATGGAGTAGCGCAGCAGCTCCGGTCTGCCGCAGGGATGTCCCTGTACCTTTTCGCACGTCTCGCACTGGTCGCAGGTGCCCGCCAGCAGCATCTGGCTCCCCGGCGTTTCCCTCTCCCACCGCTGAAGCTCTTGCCGGTACAGACGCTTTTCCTGCTTCAACGCCGCCACCGCTTCATCCAACGGCTGCTCCGGCACATCCACCTGTAAGATGCGGGCATACAGCCGTAGTCCCCTGTAGCTCTGCCAAATGGTCATGGGGTCAAAATCGAAAGGCGGGCACGTCCAGCGGGTATTGTAGCTGCTGCACTGCTGGCAGAAGGGCAGGAACTTCTCCACATGGACAAAGTGCGTCACGAAATCCTCTGCACTTGTTTCCGCCGTCATTTCACGGATATGGTATTGGAACGGCATCTCAGGCACCTCCTTGGCTCAATGCCGACAGTATAGCACACGGCAGGGGTTTATCGCGTCATAGGATCAATTTCATTGCACCCGTCTTGCCAGTGTCTGCGTATGCAGAAGGGCATCCATCAGCATCCGCCCGTCCTCGCGGTCATTCCACCAATATGGGCGGAGGAATAACAGGGCGTTCTCCAGCCAAACGTAGTCGTCCCTGGTCAGCACACGGCTTTGGAGTCCCTCGCTGATCCTGGTATATGATTCTCTGACCTTTTCACTGGCGTGTTCCCGCACCAAATAGGCGTTGAGCAGGCCAGTAATTACAGATACTTCTTCGTCGGTATAGAACATGACTTTCCTCCCTGTAGACAAACACACAGGTCAGAGTATAGCACACTTGCTCTGCTTCTACAAGAAGTCTTGTCCTATTCTTTCTTCTGCCTTAGTTCCTCCGATAGAGTGAGTCCTTCCGGGTGCGCCATGGTGACGCTACCCTTATGACAGTTCAAGAGCGCACCTCCCCCTTGGCGGGAGGTGCGCTCTTTTCCTGCTCACTTGACGCGGTACAGGTTGCTGGTCAGGCTGCCGTTGGGACGACGGCGATGAGTGCGTTCCAAAAAGCCGTGTTGCTCCAAGTCTGTCAAAGCCCGCTGCACCGTGCGGCGGGACAGCTTCAAGTCCTCCGCGATCCTGCGGACGCTGGGCCAGCAGGTATCTCCGGCGTTGGATCGATCCTTCAGGTACATATAGACCGTCCTTGCTCGGTGAGACAGATCCTGGTCTGCATAGATGCTTCCGAAGTAGCTCATGGCCTTGTGTCCTCGCTGTAGAGTCCCATGGCCGAGCGAGGCGCTTTTCTCTGTGTGGTCGATGCCTGCTGCGTCTGTGCGGGCTGGTCACTGCTCCTGCCATATCTTTTGCTGATACTTAGGAACAGTTCCTGACGGCTGGCGTAGGCCACAGGCCGCGCCGCGTGTTCCGGGGTTGCATACGGCTCGCCAAAGGTAATGCCCCAGTCGAGAAACAGTCGCAGCTTTGTCTGCATAGGATGCGTCCCCGTTTTCATCACCACAAAGCTGCCCTTGGGAATGGATTTCAGCTCGTCCGGCGTCATCAGCGGACGCTCCATCATCTGCAGGCTCTGACTGGGATCGTTCTTGCCGCGGCTGACCGAGCCGGACAGTACCGTGCGGCTGCCCAGCGATTTGGAGAGTTGCTCCGCCGTCTGACTGTTGGGCGCAAAGCCGCCGAAGATGGTATCCTGACAGTTGTCAGTCAATATTTCTGCGCCTTCTCTGCCGTAATTCTTCTCCAACTGCGCCAGCGATTGGATGATGGGTACCAGTGTGATACCACGGGAGCGACCCGCGCTGAACAGCGCCTCCACGTCAAAGGCGGGCATAGTTCCGAACTCATCACAATAGAACACCACGCGGCCGGGCAGACGCCCGCCGTTCTCGTCCGCCACGGCGAACAGCTCCCGCGCCAGCGTCTGTATCATCAAGCCTGCCATGAAGTTCTTGGTGGTGTCCTCCTCCGGCAGGATAAGGAAGATAGCGGACTTCTCCGCCGCGAATTGCTCTGCATTGGTGGCGCTGTCGAAGCACAGCACCTGCTCCAGCTCCGAGTCCAGGAAGGCGTTGAGCCGGGACAGCACCGTGGACATGACGGAGGCCATGGCCTGCTCGGAGGCATCCAGCGCTGCACCGGCAAACCACCGGGCCTTGTGTACGTCCGGCAGTCTGTCCATCAGAAGCGTGAACCAGTTTTTGCCGCGAACGCCGGAGGGAGCCAGCAGTTCCTGCACCAGCTTGAATACGGACACGATATGCCGGCGCTCTGTAGGGCACTTGCTGTCCGGCGGCAGGAACTCCGCCAGCAGAAGCACCACGGAGGTCAGCAAACCCTCCGCCGCATCGTAGAAGTAGGCGTTCTGCCCGTAGTCAGTGTCGCCGTCCGGTGACACAATGGTCTTGGCCAGTATCTTGGCGTACTTCTCCGCCTTGGCTCGGGCAGCGAGATTGCCTGTCTTTCGTGCCATGTCCATATAACGATTGATAAGTGTCAGCAGATTGTAGCCATCCGAGCGCGTGGGATTACGCAGATCCACCACAGAAACATGATAGCCGTAATACTTCTGTGCCACCGCGCCGTAGTTGCGGGCAATGTCACCCTTGGTGTCCAGTGCCAAAAAGCTCATGCCGCTGGCACAGGCATATTCCAGATTGGGATACAGGAAATACGCCGTCTTGCCCACACCGGATGCACCGATCATGAGACAATGTACATCATCCTTGTCTACCAGTGCGGTGATGCCGTGCTTGCCGCTGGTGCTGCCCAGCACCAGTCCCTGCGTCTCAGGCAGATTTTTGCCTGCCCGCCAGTCCGGCACTCGGAAGGGAACGAGGGCATAGGTCTTGCGGATCTCCGCATTGGTCGCCCACCGCGCTGTGCCATGCTGACCGTCACCTACGGTCTTGGACTTGATGTTGTTCAGCGTATAGTGGTCACCCAGCAGTGCCAGTCCGCCGATAACGGCCACCATGACACTAGCCGCTGCAAAGAGCATCCAGAGGTTATCCATGGCCACCTCGCTTCGCGCACAGGTCATCGTTCCAGTCTTTTCCCTGTGGACGCAGACGCTCCACGTCCACATCCATGTCCGCCAGTACCTCCATCATACTTTCACAGGCGTCCTCGCCTGCCTCATCGTTGTCGAGACAGAGGTACACCATATTTAGCTTTGGATTCTGCCGCAGGCGCTCCAACACCGGCTGAACAGACGTACCACAGCAGGCCACATAGCTGTGCTCCAGCCAGCCTGCCGGATAGAGCGTGATGTGCGACAGTAAGTCGATGGGTGCTTCAAAGACATAGAGGGAACAGTCTGTTCCATCCTTGTGGAAACTGTGCTTTGCCTCGCTGCCATCCACATTGATGCGGAACACCTTTCCGCTGCTGCTTGTGCTGCGGAGGTGCGCATGCTTGGCTACGCCGTGCTCGTCCATCCCAACGAACACACAGTTGTGGTGCAGAGCGTCCTCGTAGAGCAGCTTCTCCCGCACGAACGCCGTGACCACGTCGCGGTCAATGCGCCGGTGGGTGGTCAGGTAGGCGTAGAGTCGCCGCATATTGAGATAGGCCTCCGGCAGCGTGAAGGGTTTCGGCTCTCTCGACTCCGGCTCTTTCTTGACGATGGGGATGATGCCCTGACCGTCCCGTCCCAGCAGCATGGTCACCGCTTCGGGATAGGTCTTGTCGTAGAATTGCTGTACGAAACTGATGGCACGGCCACCTTTTCGTGCGGCATGGTCATACCACATCGGTCCGCGCACGGTGATGCTGTGGTCGCTGACCAGACGGTAATCCCGTCCGGCCATAATGAGTTTCTCGCCTCGATCCAACAGAAAAGACGGCAGGTCAACCTCGTTGGCCTGCCGTTTCTCCGCGGATGTGAAATATACAAATTTGCCCACGCTTTATACCTCCTATTGCATGGCGTTGTCGTTGACATGATAGAGCCGCTCGTCCTCATGGTCATCCTGCTTGTGCCCCATGGCCATGCGCTTCTCCTGTAACCGCCTGCGGCGCTTGGAATCGATGTGCAGCGCAGGCGGGATGACCGGCATATTGCCGCGGAACACACGACTCATGTGATGGAGCAATTGAATGACCGCACCGCCTTCTATCTTGATCTGCGACGTGACTGCCTGCGGCTGCGGCATAGCCACAGCCGATTTAGGTGAGGGCGGCACTTGCTGCTCATTAGGCTCTGCCTTGACGGGAGCTTGCTCCGGCACAGGCTGCCGAAATGTTTCCGCCTGCTGAATGATCATATTCTTAATGGTACGGAACTCTTTTTGCTGTACCAGCGGCTGGTGGGGCGGCGTGTTCCGTCCGTAATAACCGGCGATCTCATCCTTCAGCTTCCACCACTGCTCATAGCAAGCCGCCAACTCCGGGAGTTGTGCCAGTTGTTCCACGATCTCATCCACCTGTGCCTTGACCTCTTTGGGCAGATAGCCGTAGACGTGTTTGCCATCGACCTGCTCCAATGCGTGGGACAGGTCACACAGCTTTTGCTCTATCACGGGGTCAGCTGACTCGCTGTTCTCCAGCATCCTGATATATAGCAGCAGTGACTCTTTTGCGGTCTGGATGCTCTCCTTGTAGGCAGCATCCTTCTTAATGTAGAGTTCCTTTATCTCCTCATGGAAGATAGCGTTCGTCACCCTGGAACGCATGGCGGCGATACCTTCCCGTGTAAGATACCCCTTCTTCGGTTCAGTCGACCACACCATCATATGCACATGGGGATGATGTCCCTCGTCGTGATACGCCGCGTACCAGCGAAAATCATCCGTCCGAATACGCATGGCCTCCGCAATAGCGGCGCTTTCCTGCTTCAGCAGATTCCGCCACACGGCGGCTTTGTTGTATCCAAGACGTTCCGCGTCCTCCCGCCGCAGAGAAAAAATGAACGTCCACACCTTTCCGTTGTGGGCTTCCAGCTCGGCCTTCGCCGCCTTGAGATCGGTGACATCCGCCTCGCTGAACAGACCATGGCCGCCGTGCTTTTCGGCACGGGGACGCTGGGCGATATAGGACATATAGCCGCTCTCGGACTCCACTTCGTGCAGATGCGTATCCAGCACGGTGGCGATAAACGCAGATGCCGTACCGCGATTAGGCGTCTGCATATAGTCGCTGTACTCGAAAAGCTCCTTTGCGTCAGGAAAATCCTTCAGCAGTCTTTTGATGAACCGCTCCTGCTTCCTGGTCACAGGCTCGGTGCTTTGGATGATCTCCACACCGTCCCGCGTGGCGACGTACTCCATGTATCCTGACACCTTGCCGTTTTTGATGTAGCCGCTTTTTTGTATCAGCCGCGCCATGCGTTATTCCTCCTGATGGAACAGCAGCACGTCCTTGAAAGAGATGTTGCCGTGTGTGGATGCCACCTCACGGATGCTTCTGCCGCGCATTTTGTTGTACTCGTCCCGGGTCATATCTATGTCGCCGCCCAGCAGATGGTTGGTCATGTTGTGCTCCACCACCAGTTTGAACAGCAGCCTGCCCAGCCGGTCACCGAACACGCCCAGCGTACCCTCCAGCACCTCTTGCAGTGCGCGAGGCAGATATGCGCCCGTCCTCTCGGCGTGTAAGCGACCGCAATACTGCCGCAGAGCCTTCTTCACGAACTCGTTGCGGGTGGGGCAATTATCCAGCTTATAGAGCGCATCCACCTCCCGCCACACGTCGTCTGACAGCCACACGGAGTGACGGCTTTTTCCGTTGTTGTCCATTGAAAATTCCTCCTTTTTCGTATGTCTGCGCCGCTCAAAACCCTTGAAAACACGGGGCAAACGGGCATTTTTACAAAGAATAGCGCCAAAGCACATTTGGAATTCGATAATCAGCGCCAATCGCAAAATGCCGCAAACCCTCGTGGCAGTCCGCACTGCGGGCTGCCGTGACCGGCATTGGCGCAGAAAAGCGCCAATGCTTTTCTCCTGCTCCGCTTTCGGCGCACCGAAAAACGGGCAAAAGCGTTCCAAATCTCCGGGGCCGCTATCCTTACCCTCCCGCGTTCCTGCGAGGCCACAAACCGGCCCACAGGGGCAAACACGGGGCTACATCTGTATCTGCGGAGACGGCCCCGGCTCCTCTTGAAGCTGCCGGGCGAAATCGTGCAGGCTCATGCCGTTTTGCTGCTGGCAAAACGCCTCCATCTTCCGCGCCAGCACCTCCTGCTCGGCAGCGTTCAGATGGTAGCTCCAGCTCTTCTCTGAACCATCCCCCTTGCAGAGATTCAGCTCCAGCGTGTCGCAAGGCCTGTCCTGCGCGATGTCATAGTTGGCGTAGATATTCAGCCAGTCATCGTTCTCGTCCGTACACACGAATGTACCGAAAGCGGCGTCTACATCGAAGTCCGCCTGCACATAAAAATTCAGCTTCCCGTTTTCCATCAGGATCTCATCGCTGAACGAAAAATTCCGCGCGGTGAGATGTCCAGCCGATGTGAGTTCCATGCCGTCCAGCAGCTCCAGCAGTTTACGGAGCTGCTCATCCGCCGTTGCGAACCGTGGCCTTGTGGCCTGGTGGATAGACGGTATCACATCCCGCATCGCCCACGTGGTCCAACCGTCCATGATGTGAACAGCCGAAAATTCACGCTTGTCAAAATCCAAATCAAACACGCCGGCGACTTTTCCGGTGTTCTCCATGCGGAGGAGTATCATCCGCTGATACTCCTCCGGCGTGATAGGCTGCGCCTGCGAATACAGAGAGATGAATTTGCCGGTGCTGTGTTCTGTACTCGTGCAGTACCTGCGGAGAGTCTGTGCAGCATCCATCAGCTCCTCACCGAGCCAGGTCGTGAAGTACCACGTCTGTCCGTTTTCTGTTACACGGTACGCAGCACAGGTAGCAACCGCATCGTCCTGTATTCCCATATCAGTTGTCCTCCTTCATCTCTGACCGTTTTTCCTCTCCAACCTGCACCTTGGGTGTGACCGATTTTGCTGGTCGCTTGGGCCTTGCGGCAGGCACCGCCTTACTATCCACATACTCTCGCACCGCTTCCGGGACTTCCGACTCGTAGAGTTGTTGGAGCATTTCTGCCATGCGCCGCTGTACAGACGACCGCTGCTTGCGGAGCGCAAACTCCAGCGCATCCATCTTGGCCGCATCAAAATTGATGGTGATATTGGTTTCTTCCATTCGCTCCTCCTTACTCATAGTTGATATACGGCACCTCCAGCCAGTGCGTCCAGCCGCGACCTTCCAGCTGCGTCTTGACCACGCCGTATTTGGTACCCATGGCCTCAACGACTTCACCATTGCCGATATATACACCGATATGCCCGGCCTTCCACACCGCCAGTCCCGGCGTATCCGGCATGGTCGCGATCTCACCCTTGTGCGTGGCATTGAAGTACATCTCGTTGGCTCCGATGTCCGGCATCCCGTGCGTACCGTAGTCGATGGTCATGGTGTCGGTGGACAGCCAGCCGTAGCCCTTGATGAGTCCTACACAGTCGGCAGTGTGTCTGCCCAGCCAGTTGGCACGGATGAAGGCCGCATACTTCCCGACGCCGTCCGGATACTGCGTCAGCTTGTATTGCAGCAGCTCCGGCGTCAGAACTTGCCCATACGTCCCCCACACATAGCCCCAGCCGGAGTTCCACGCATTGGTGACGTAGGTCACAAGGTCGGCGGCGTTCTTCGTAGTCGGGTCGGTAAGCATGGATACATCCAGCTCAATCGGCGCACTGCCGCCCGACTCATAATCACCGTTGAAGGTATCGCCGCCCATGCTGCCCATGACTATGGCGTAGATGTCCGCAGCATTGGAACGCTCCTCGTCAGACACCACGCAGCCACGCCAGGTGGAGAGCTTTTCGTAGACTTCTGCCGTCGGCAGAGGTACGGTCACCTCGTATGTTTCCTCCACCTGTTCCTCTGTGCCATCCTCCTGTACCACCGTTACCATGCGCGTCCGTGTTTCCGTTTTATAAAAGCAGTCCACAAAGCGGTCTGCGGCAGCACGGGTCGGCGCGTTGTCGCCGAAGCAGAGGGCAAAGAAAACAGCCTTGACCTGTACCGGGTCAAGGCTGCCTTCCTCGGCTTTCTGATTGACATAGACGGTGGCCGAATCCAGAAGGGAGAACGCCTCCTGCATCTCGGTGATATGTGTGCGGTATTCCGCAGGAACCTGGCTCGACAATTCCGCGCCATAGAACGCCGCGGATACCACGGCGTTGTTGTGCTGTGACGCGCCATCACTGAAGCAGCAGAGGAACACCACCAACAGGATCAACGGCGACAAGAGCAACGCCAATACCCACCCGATGGTCTTTCGGCCATCCTCATTTGTCAACAAGGCAGCCGCTACTCGTGCCAATACGGGCGTGGCCATCACTTTCCACCTGCCGTTCCGAACAATACTGCCTTATGATCCGGCGCTATAACCTTCAGATGATACCTCTCCGCACCGCACTTAAACAGGCATTCGCCGCGGCGTGCGTGCTGAATGAGCTCAAACTCCGCCTCGTCCAGCTGCAGCATATCCATGTAGAACCGCCTGCCAATGGAACCAGGATTGAACAGGAACTGGTGGGGCGGGATGGCGAACAGCGGCTTGGTCATTTCCCGCACGCCCTCCTGGTCGAAGTCCTCCAAGTTCTGCGAGGCCATCATCAGCGCAGAATCCCGTTTCCGCACACGCTTCAAGCAGTTGCGGATATACTCAATGGCCACCGGATTGGACAGCCACAGGTATAGCTCATCTAATGCCGCCACCGTGTTGCCCGCCGTCAGGAGCTTGTCCGACATATACGCCAGCACATTGAACAGCAGGGCGTTCCGCAGGCTCTTGGCCGCCGTCAGTACGCCGCCTACACCGAATACCAGAAACCTATCGTCGGAGATGTTGGTGTGCCCGTTGAAGAACGGCGCGTCCGCACCCACGCACAGGGAGTGCAGGCCCAGCAGCACCTCCTGCAACAGCTCCCGCGTGTACAGGCTGCCGTTCCTGTAATTCACCAGTTCATTATTGATGAGCGCATACAGGTCGGATAGGACGGGGTAGTCCCCCGGCTTGAGCTGGCGGAAGTCTGTTTCCTCAGAAATGCCCCATTTTTTATACAGTGCAGACAGCATGATCTCAATGGTATCCAGCTGCGGGTCGGAAAAGTCCTTGTAGGCGCGGAAGAAGTCCTTCAGGAAAGAGATGTGCCGCGCCAGCAGTGTGGACTTGCGGAAAGCCCCCGGTGCGGACTCGTCCGCCTCTGTGTCCTCGTTCCAACACCGCACCTCCAGCACATTGATACGCTTCTCGCCGGCCATCAGGTCGATAAAGCAGCCACCCAGCTTACCGCAAAGTTCCTCCAGCTCATGTTCCGCGTCCAGTGAGACCACGGACTTGCCCGCTTCCAGCAGGTTGCAGATCAGCAGCTTCATGAGATAGCTCTTGCCCTGTCCGCTGTTGCCGAGGATGAGGATATTGGCAGAGGTCTTATCGCTGTCGCGGCGGTCGAAGTCCACCACGATGTTGCTGCCGTATTTGTCCTTGCCGATATAGAATCCGTTGGGATCTGCTTTGCCGGAGTAGTTGAACGGGTACAGGTTGGCCACGCTGCCGGCAGGCAGCACACGCTCAAACTCACGGCCAAGGGCGTTATAGCCCACAGGACTGGCGCAGTAAAAGCCCTGCTTCTGCCGCAGGAGCAGCTTGTCCACATTCAGCTTGCAGCGCACCAGCTCCGTCAGCACATCCGTCTGGAGTTGCCGCAGACGCTCCATGCTGTCCGCCGTCATCTCCAGATACACGGCACAGTGGAGCAGCGGCTCATGCTCTCGGTGCATCTTATGCACCAGTTCCGCTACATCCCGCAGGTTGCTCTCAGCCTCCACTGCCTGCCGCAGCTTGTTGGGGTCTGCGCCGTCCAGCTTGTTCTTCTTATTGGCATTGTCGATGATCCTGTCCTCCTCGCCGGGGGACACCTGCCGGCAGTAGAGCCGCAGCGTTACGCCGCTTTTCTCGCGCAAGTGCCGCAGGATGGCCTGAGATTCGGTGCTGGCGGGGTATTCCCGCAGCGCCCATACGCAGCGGTAGGTATTGCCGAAGATGTAGTGATCCACCTCGAACTTCACCACGCCCGGTGCGATGCAATCCAGAAAGGAGCGGATAAATGCCTCCTGCGGTGAGATCTCTTTTTTGTGAAACGGGTTTTTCATTCCATCCACCTCACCAGCAGAAAAATTCCATGCGCGGCTCAAGCTCCGGTTCGTGGCCGGTAAACTGCTCCGGCTCCCGAAACCGCTGCGTGTACCGATCCAACTGCTCGTCTGTCAGAGAGCAGAAGCCGCCCTCGTGGTCATCCCCCACCAGGAAAAACGGCCCGCAGATAATATCATCCTCGAGCCAGCGATTGGGCTTCATGCCATTGAGCTTTCCCTCTTCATTGCAGCAGAGGATCACGCCATCCTCCACATATACCGGCTGGAATAGTCCCTGTACCTCCTGCTGAATCGCCTCCAACCCATCCTTCATATCCTTTACATAGGGCGCTTCGCCCGGTTCAACTTTCAAAATCCGCATTTTCTTCCTCCATTTCCGCCGTCAGCCAATGCGCACCGTCTATGAGGTCAAACGCCTCGTGGGTGGCGTCCTGTTCAAAACAAAGCGCAAGCAGCTCCAATAGTTCCGTTCCTTCCACTCGGCGAACGGTAAAGCCACTGTCCCGCAGCCGCTGTTCCACTGTTGCGAGGTTGATCGCACCGTCCGTCTTTCTGCGCCGCAGCACAAAGCAGAATTGTCTGGATGATGCCATCATGGTCTGCACATCGTCCAGATGCCGCCGGTCCTGCGCCAGCAGAGTGCGGATAGCGGGATTGCCTTCCTCCTCTGCCCTGCGCCGATAATAGAGACGGTTATCCTGATAAGACTCCTTAGAGTCTAACGCCAGCAGCTCCATCTCTGCCGAGGTCTTCAGCACATTCAGCAGCGCTGTCACCCTCGTGCGGACACCCGACTCCGGCAGCACGTTCAGGTTAGTAGGCTGCACAAGGTAAAAGGTCAACTCACCGCCTGCCGTCAGCACGCTGCTGTCCGTCACGCGCTCAATGCCCACCAGCTGCTGCGTGGACTTCTTCTTTCTCATACTCGTTCCCTCCATTCGTAGTATTGCTGTCCGAAAAAGAAGAACGCTGCGGCGTAGCGCAGAAAGTCCAGCATGCTGACACCGCCGTGCCGAATGCAGAGGAAGGCCAGTGCCGCTGTGACCACCAATGGGATCACGGTGCCGGCCTGCGTCAGTGCCAATACCGACAGCAGCAGGCCGACGCCGATGAATGCCACGTCCCGCAGCGTCCACAGCCACAGCATCGGGCGAGCTGTCAGATTTTCAGGGTATAGGTACATAGTTCTCCTCCAAAAGTGAAGCCGCAGGCACACGCCTGCGGCTCTGTATGTTGTTATTCCGCATCCACTGCGTCGTTCAGTTCCCGTTCGATGAGGCCGAGAATGAAGTCCTTCTGCTTCAAGCCGTGTTTGGCGAGGTAATCCTTCAGCCGGTCAAAGAGCTCCTCCGGTACCTGAAAGGCGATGGTGCGATTGGTATTGCCCATGTTTTTTGCTCCTCCTTCAAAGTGTTCGTTGAGTATATCCGTGATGTAGTCTGCCAGCGTCTGTCCACGCTGCTCCTGCTCCGCACGCAGCCGCTGGTGCAGCGACAGCGGGATGGGTGCGCAGAGGTTTTTCTTTTCCTCCATGGTGTGCTCCTTTCCGCCCCCTCCGAGGCAAGCAAAGCATAGCCGAAGCGCGGTGGGAAAGCTATTGACAAGTACAACGAAGAAGCAGGCGCAAATAAAGCACAATGGACAAGTTATGTTTAATCGCTTCCCCGTATGGCGTCCGCCATACACTTCATCACGAAATCCACGCAGGGGATGGCCACGCTGTTGCCCAGCGCCTTGTACCGTGCGCTGTCAGATGCGCCGGGGATATCCGTCCAGCCGTCGGGGAAGCCCTGCAATCTCTCACATTCCAAGGGTGTCAGGCGGCGGATGAGCAGAATGGGCAGATCCTTGTCGCCGGCAGGCTCGCAGGTATAGAGATCCACAACGCATTTGCCCTGCTCCACATACTGACTTCCTGCGCCCTTTTCGTCGCCTTTGCACAGTGCGCCGACCACCTCCGAGACAGAGCACACCGCGTGCCGGTCAAAGCCGGTCAGTGTGTAGGATACGTTTTCCTGATACCCGATGCCATTGCCGCCGTTCTCCGGCTCACGGTCAATAGCGTTGCCGGTGATACAGAACACCTGCTCCCCCACAAGCGGTACATTGTTACCTCCGGTGCCGCAGCGTGCCGACATGGCCGGAGCCACACTGCCCATCTGTCGATAGCGAGCGTCCATACCGTGGCTCTCAAATATCAGCGGCTGGTGGTTGTCCATCTGCGCCCGAAGCGTGGCGGTTTTATCTACCGTCACGTCCATACGCTCGCCACCCTGATCGTTGATGCACAGGACGGTTGGCATACTGTTTCCGCTGCCGCCGGCCTTCAGTGTCGGTGCGACGCCCTCGCGGTAACCGATGCCGCCCGCACTGGCTCCCGCACCGGCAGAGAAGCCCGCCACGAACGTCTGCATTTGCAAATTGGAGGTCGCCATCAACGCCCCCGCCGTATCGCCCAGGTCGATACCCTCGTTCCTTTGGTTGATATGGTACGCCTTGATAAGCCCCATCTGCGCCAATATTACCAAATCGATCATCCGCAGACCGCTCTGCATTTCCAACGCCAACTTCAGCGTTGCAGGCAACTCCTTCCCGCGCTTCCGCGCTCTACGGAGAATGCCCAGGCAGGCTTTCCGGCTCAAATAGTATTTGCGCTGAGGATGGGGCTCCAAGATCTGCCACAAGGAAGATCCTCTTACGACTCTGGGGCACACCCCAGTATTGAGCGTCGAGGACTCGCCAACATAGGGAGACAAAATCTCCCAATATGGCTGCCCCAGAATATCGCCATCCCCAAGGGTGATTTTCAGGAACATGAATTCCTGATACACCAATTCCGAGTGTTTCCTCCAGAACGACCCGGAAGTCATCTCCCTTTTGCTGCCCGCTGGAGAATGCGCCGGGGACATTTTCCCAGCACATGAATCGGGGGCGAACATGGATACCTGTTCGTCCTCGTAAAACATCTGCATCTCGCATCTCCTTTATGATCCTGATTTGTTCCATAAATAGGCCGGAACACTCCCCAGCAAGCCCCGCCCTCGCTCCAGCCACAGACAAGTCCTGACAGGGGCTGCCGCCGCAGATAATGTCCACAGGCGGCAGCTCGTCCCCGCGCAGCTTCGTGATATCCCCGTAGTGCAGCATCCCCGGCAGACGCTCCCGTGTGACGCGGATGGGGAAAGCCTCGATCTCGCTGGCCCACAGGGGCACAACGCCGTTATGGATGGCCGCCAGCGGGAAGCCTCCTATTCCATCGAAAAGACTTCCCATGGTGATAACTCTCATTTTGCTGCGGCCACCACCGTCCGCGCCATACTGACCGCGCTCTGTGCCGTGTAGACCGCCGAGGAGATATTGGCCCGCGTGGTGGTATCCAGTCCGAACGCACCGGCGATACGGGGGATCTCTCCGGCAGAGAGCATCAACCCCAGGCCCAGCAGCGCGTGATCCTTAAACACCATCAAGCCAGCTACAAGGATGGTGGCCTGCAAAAAAGCCGTGAGACACAGTCCCACGACCTGCTTGCACCACTGTATGAATCCGTCGCCATAGCCGCGCGGTACAGAGAACATATACAGACTGCCCACCGCGACCTGAATGAGTAAAATACCGCCGCGCTTAAGGTTGGCGAAGAAGACCTTTATGACCGCATAGGCCATCAGCGCAAGGCAGAAGATGACCATAAGTCCGCTGGTCACCGGGCCAAAGCCCCGCAAAATGATTTGTCCGGAAGATGTCAGGCTCTCCACGGCGTTGAAATCCTCCAGCGCCGCTTTTGCCGCGTCTCCGATGCTGGTCGTCCCAAAGCCGGTGATGCCTGCCGTCAGGTCGGCCTGCAGCGATACCGCCAGCTCATACAAGCGCACCGGCACCTGCGTAAAAAGGGAGACCGCCAGAAAACCTTTCATGGCATTCAAAGCCGTTTCCTTAACATTGCCGCGGCCACCGGAATATTCCACGCCGCACTCGAAGCAGGCTACCACCAGCCCTATGGCAAACAGCGCCCAGCCCAGATAGGAGAAAAACAACACCACGCTCTGTACCCAGCTCATGGCGAAGAGCTCGGCGCCCATGTTTCCCATCTCCGAAAAGAAATTGCCGAGAAAGCCCACGATCTGACCGTAGAACCAGTCCACGATCTGACCCAGCACCGTATCGGCTACAAAGTCCCAAATAAAAATAAGCTCTCACCTCCGTAAACGCAGGAAGCACTCTGCCGTCAGCAGAGTGCTTCCTGTTATCGTATTATGTTGCAGGTCACAGCTCCATCTTAAAGCCGTAGTCCTGCGCCCTGTCCTGTTCCACATCCTGTGCCACGTCATCCTCCTGCCGCTGCACCTTCGCCAAGACCATCAGCTGTCCAAGCCGGGAGGAAAATGCAGAGATGATCGCAGCCTTACGGCTCTCGTCCACATACTCGCCGGCCTGATCCAAGATGTCCCGGATATCCTGCTCAATGCCCCTCAGCCTATCAAAGTCGATCCAGCCGAAGGAGGTCACCAGCTTGAGCTGTTCATGGTGCGTTTTTTTGAATGGTTTACACTCAATGGCACGGGCGGAGAGGATCTGAGGTGTCAGCTTATCGTACCCCAAGGAGGAGCCGCTATCGAAGATAGGTGCGGTGCCCAACCATTCCAGTGTATCTGCACTGCGGAGTAGTCCGAAGTTGTTCTGATGCCTGTCCTCATTGGCGATAAGGTAGTCCAGCACGATCATCTGATCCACCGCGTGTTCCATACCCTCCACACCAAACGCCTCGCAGCAGTTCAGATAGTGGCGGTAGACCGATGTGTTGTTGTCTTTCCTCATGGACTGCATCACGCGCCACGCGCTGACAAGCTCCGTGTCCGGCGTAACGAAATCCTCACAGACGCTGTAAGGGACGCCGTCATCCCAGAGCAGTGTATAGGGGACGTGGGGAATGCCCAGTTTCTCCGCCACCAGTGATGCGATTACCTCGTTGAACGGCTGCTGCATAAAGGGGTTACTACCTGCCTTCAGTAGACACCGTTTTCCGTCTATGATCTTCCACCGTTTTTTCAGGTAGCCATCAGACGTATTATCCGGGGAGCTGAAATCAAAACCTACCGTTTCTTTGGCTTTGCCTAAGAGTACATCACCGATGTCCTCCGAGAAGGGATTTTCAAAGAAGTTGATGCGCTCCCACTGGAGGTCGCTGCCCCAGGGCCTGACCCAGTACTGGTCTGAGAGGCTCAGGCCAAAGCAGCGTGTCAGCAACACCTGCGTATTGGGCAGATTCAGTGTTTCCAGTGCCTTTCGCACACCGGAACGGCTGGCGGGAATGCAGCGGTCGATCCACCATGCATTGAGCGCGGCACGATCCACACCGTCCCGCCTTGAGGCTGTTGCCACAGGAAGATGCTCCGAACGATACACCGCGTCGATCCGCTGGATAGAACTTGTCACCTCATCCAGCTCCATATCGAGGACTGCGATGTTCTTGTGCATCAGCGTATACTGCATCGTGCCACCTCTTTTCTCAGTCATTTCCATGCTATTTTACCACGCTTTCTGCAAAAAGCCAACCGAAAAATGTTCAGACATCGCGGTCACACACCCACGATGTCCCAGATGTACAGCGGTGCGGTCAGGGTAAAAACCAGACACGCGAACAGAATAGCCGGTGCGGTCCATTCAAACTGACCCGTCTTTCGATAGTCGAAGTAGGCGGTACCCAGCTTCACAAAGAAGAAAATGGCGAGGATCATATCGATGGCAGGGAATACCACATTGTTGACAACGGTCTTGATCTGCCCTGATGCCGCCGCCCATGTACTTTCCACCGCACCGGCAACATCGCCGCTGCCGGTGGCGTAAGCCGCCACGGAAAACAGCCAGCAGAGCAGTGCCGCTGCGCCGCAGACCAGCACTGCACGTTTCACATATCTCATAGCTTCCTCCTTCACATCGTCATTTCGCCCATGGACATCGCCTGATTGCTATTCGCTTGGAGCTGCTCCAGCTCCGCTCGGTAGTCACTGACGAAGCCATCCAGCACAGCGGGATGACTGCCAATGAGGAAGGTATGGCGGTGTCCACCGTCCTCGGGCACGAAGATGGTTCTGCTCCATCTCTTATTGGTCTCATGGTAGCGTCCGTCATAGGCGTGCAGCTGCAAGGTGTTGGCCAGCACATACCCTACACGCCTATAGCCGTACTGGTCAATAACGCTTTTGGCGCAGCCGTCCTTGAGATGCATTCCGTCAAAGTCCCGATGGATCGCCAGCTCTATCGCCCCGGCACAGGCACAGTTGGTGCGAAAATTGGCACGCCACAGCTCCAGCTCGCCCCTGTCCCTTGCCTCCTTCGCCGTGTAGGGGTACATTGCCTCATTTGGCAGCATAGACCACATCTCCCTCCTCCAGATAGCATTCCAGCAAGGCCGGGCAGCAGCCGCTATCCAGCAGCAGCTTCCGGATCGGCGCAGGCACGGCATCGAGGTCGAATTCCCTCACGTCCGAATCGCAGTCCTTACAGCAGGGCATACGACAGGCGTCCAGCAGGGCAGACACAAGCTGCGATGCCGCGTCAAACAGTCCGGCCAGTGCGTCTGCCGTCTGTACCGCTGTCATCTCACGCGGCATAAGCAGCAGAAGGCTATGCGTCATCTGGGCAGACAGATCTACGCCCGCCATGCCGCATTCTGCCAGCTCGCTGCCGGGGATGGTCAGGCCGGTCTTGTCCAGTGTCATTTCGTTCTTCATGATAGATCCTCCTCAAGTTCTCAAAGGTCGTTCCGGGATATGCACCAGCCGGCATATCTTCCCATTGCTGCTGTAATCTCCGAATATCGTCATCTGCGATGCAAAAGCACGGGGGTCATAGTTGGTCATGATGTATTCCCGATATATGTCATTTTTCTTCTTGGATTGGCTGTTGGGACGCTCCACCTCATAGATGAAAAAGTCCTCGTAGAGCCTGCGAATATAGTCGCAGTTGTTATAGGACACCATGGCGAAGCCCGTGTGCTGCGCCAGCACGTCATGGAGCCGTTGATGGTCACTGCGGGGGAATTCCACCGCGTAACGCTCCGCCTCATAATAGGGCGGGTCACAATAGACCGTGGTCTGCGGATCATTATGGGTGGTGATGATGCTCTCGAAATCCTTATTCTCCAGCGCTACATCCTTCAGGCGGTGAGAACACTCCCAAATATCCCGAAAAAAGCGCTGTATATCGCAGGAGCTCACACCATAGCTGTCGCCGTTGCCGTTATAGCTGTATCGCTGCAGCTTGTAGATAGCGGCGGCGCGGCGCACATCCGACAGCTCCGCACGGCTTTGCAGCAGCCGCTTGACCTCCTCCGCCTCCGGCGGTGGGAACATCTGCTCTGCCAGCTGCAGCTCCTCATCCAGATACAGCTGTGTGAAGTCCTCGCCCTGCAGCTGTCTGCGCAGCACATCAAACTCGTCACGGGCATTGATGGGGAGAAAGCTCAGTTCCTTCGTCAGGGCCATAGGGCGGTGCTTGACGCAGAAAAGCAGGTTATACAGGTCATGGTTCAGGTCGTTATATATTTGCAGGCACCCCTTCGGCACGGCGGTATTCAGCGTGATGATACCGCTGCCGCCAAACACATCCACCAGTGTTTTATAGTGGATGGGCAAGAGCATCTGTATGGCCCACATAAGCTGTCCCTTACCGCCCATCCAAGGCATGAGCTTTATCAGGCTGTCACGCATCAAATTTCTCCAACGCACGCTCCAGTCCGGAGATAGCCGCGTCCAGTCCGCTGCGCATTTTCTGCAAGCCGCGGATGGTATCATAGACCTCCGCCGCCGTTTCCGCGAAGTAGTAGCCCCGCTGGTCTGCCGCGATGGGTACGGTGTCCCGCCGCAGAAGGTTGATGCGCCGCCGCAGCTCGTTCCCGCTGATGCCCAGCACACGCTCCAATTCCCGGCTGCTGATCACATTTCTGCGCCCCTTAAATCCATTTTCCAGATACAGGGCGATGGTTTCCTTCGTCATTCTTGCACTCCCTTCCGGTGACCGTTCACCGAAAAGGACGCAAAAAGAGGGATCGCCATCCCTTTTCGGAAAGCGGCCCCATTGTTGTTAAATTTTACTGCATGGTCATGTCCACGCCTTGCCGCGGTACTTGCAGCGGCTGTCCATCCGGACGGCAGATATAGCCATAGTCACTGAAAAGCCCCTGATCTCGCCACAACAGGTCTGCCCCGTAGGCCTCCATGTTCAGATGCCGCGTCAGCAGGTCACGATCCGGATCGCTCACGATGACGGAGAGCTCCTCCCTCGCCAATTCCTCCAGAGAATGGATACCCGGCTCAAGGGCATATTCGCTCAGATGCTCTGCCAGTGCAAGCGCATCGTCCAGGCTTCTGATGTCCATCTGACCGGCCACAGCCTTGAGCTTTATCAGTTCGTTATTTCTGTCCAGTTCCTCCAGGCACTGCGCAAATCGGTTGGCCTGCTCCATGCTGTCATAGGCCATATCCGTGAAGCGCCACATCTCCGGCATGGCGGCGTCACGATCCTCCAGCCGCACCTCCTGCCAGCTGTCCACCTCCAGGCAGTTCAGCACGGCGTCCAGCTCCGCCTGCTTTGCGGGTAGGTACAGCTTTACGGCACAGACGTCGCTGACGCAGAGGAAATAGATCATATACGGCGGCTTTCGTGGCGGCCTGCCCAAGTTGGACGGGGCCTGCCGCAGCTCGGACTCCTGCATCACATAGCCGTGGGGCGTAAGTACGCCGCCCTCACCCTCCCGCATCGATCTGCCGATCTTCTCGTAGTCCAGCATTTCCAATACGCTGTCCGGCACGGTTGCCAAATCCGGGAGAAAATCGTTCTCCACGTAGAACTGTCCCAGCGCGGCATCGTCCGTGATCCCCGGCACCACATGGCAGCAATCCGCGCTGTATGCCAGATCCAGTACTCGCCGGAGCGTCAACTCACCGCCGTTGTTCTGCCATAGCTTGTCAAGCTCCATCTGCACCAGGCCCTCGAAAGCCACGGCATCCACATCGCTGAATGTACGGAGCTTCTCTGCCAGTGCGTTGAACTGGTACAAATCGTACCCATCAAGATGTGGGGCGAGAAATTCATATCGACCCATGTCCTCCACCTGCCAATAGGGTTCCTGTCCCTCTGACAGACGCAGTCTGTCCATGGCATCCACCATTTCCCATGGCGTGGCGGGCAGCTCCAGCTCCGCGTGATTGCTGTTGTCGGGATTGCCCATGTATATGGAGATAATCTTTTTATCCAAGCTCCATCCCCCCACGGCGCTGTACGATGTCCTCACAGTTGTCCGGGTCTGCACCGGGTACATCCCAGCCGCACATGCTGCCGATCTTCATAGCCTCCTCCTGTGCAGGCGTCACGCCCCTCTTTCTGTTCTGCTCATCCGCGATACGGCGGTTTTCGTGGGCGTCACCGGTAGACCAATCGCTGGGGTAGTACCCGCTTTCGCCGCGTTTGATGCAGATGAGCTGTCCCGTGCCCGGCAGCAGCGTGAAGCACATCTCCGGCAGCTTTTCGAAGTGGGCGCGGAAGCGCTCCTGCTCCGTCTGGATGCTCCAGTCCTCATCCTGCCACAGATGCACATACAGCTCGCTGCCACGTCCAACGGCAATCTCATGCTGCTCGAAACCCTCGCCCCAGCCGTCCGACGCCTGTCCTTCAATATACTCCTTCAGCGTGGTCAGCTCTGCCGCCGACAACTCGCCGCTGATCTGACATTCCGCGATACCCCACAGCTTGCCGTTTCGCCGCTCCACGTCGAAGGTGACGGAGCGCACCTTGTCGTTCACACTGTCCGCCGTATCGTACCAGTGCATGATGCCGCGGGCGGTCTCCTCCGGCATCCGATACTTCACCAGTGCGCTGCGGATATGGTCCTCATACGCGGTCAGGTCGTGTCCGGTCAGCAGCTCCGGTTCTTCCTGCATATTGCCATACACATCCGGCTCATAAAGCTCGGCGGTAAGCGGCATATACAGCTTCGTCATGCTGAGCTCGGGCGGTAAAACGGTAAAGCTGTCCACGCCGGGAATGAGCGCCAGCGTCCGCCCGTTGTCCCATTTCATATGGAACTGCCCGGCGTCGTCAATATAGTCCAGTTTCCCCGTCGTGCCAGCCTCCACCGGTGCATACGGATCCTGCATGGAGTCCAGCCGGATGCGTGTACCCACAGGGTACTGCTTCCGCAGGAACGCCAGCATCTCCCGATTTACGTTCATACTAAATTCCTCCCATCGTCTGTGTGTAATCTTCCAGCTCACAGGGGTTTTCCTCACCAAGAAAGTCAAACAGGATGTCATCTGCTGCCTTGCGGACAGCGGGATCGTCTGTCAGGACTTCATAGCGAAACCCTGTGGTATCGCGGTAGGGAAGCTCCTCCCGGATGCAGTCCAGGAAGGCGTCTGCGTCGTCATAGAGGATGTCATCGTCTCCCACGAAGGTCACTTTGCCTACAAGAGCCACCGCTATCTCACCTCCGTCCTCTCGCAGTACACCAAATACCTTTGCCGTCCACCGCTGGCATAGGGGTGACAAGTGACAAGCGTCAGCAGGTCGCGGTCTTGCAGTATCTTGATTTTTTCGATTTCGTGCGGCTGGATGATCTCGATGTCCGTCACGGCATAGATCAGTGTCTCCCACAGGTTTGTAATTCTGACCTCATCGCCCACCGCTAAACGGTCGATATGCCGGAAGTAATCCGCGCCTTTCCAACCTCGGTGTCCGGCAATAACGCAGTTGGTGTCGTCACCACCGATGGGCGCTGACGTGTTGCCCAGCACCGCCGCACCTGCGGCAAGGTGAGCATCGGACGCACCCAGATAGACAGGCATGGTCAATTCCATAGCCGGTATCTCCAACACGCCTATGATCTCATCCTCGACGCCGTAGGCGGTCAGGTCAGCGGCGGGTGTCTCGCAGGCTTCAAGGTCGGTGAGATTGCACTGCTTTTCCGTGTAAAGCCGACAGTTGTACTCTTGTAAGGCTGCCAGCAGTTCGGGATACTGCTGCTCCGGATCGTCACGGTCAGCCAGAAACTCCTGCACAGCAGTTGCGGCACTGCTTTGGAGTCTGTTCCCTGTAAACACCGGCCACAGCATGACGCAGATGCCCGCCACCGCCAGCAACGCCGCCAGTACAAGGGATGTCTTATGCATGGCGCACCCTCCTTACCAAAAAGTAAGCACCACCGATTACCGCTACCGCGCCAAGGCCGATGCCTAAGCCGGTGAGGTAGTGCTGTGTCCACGAGGATGCCGTGGGCTTTTCTTCTGCGGCAGTAGTTTCCTGTTCGGGAGTATAGGGAATACGGTGGCCACGCACCAGCAGCCGGTGGGTGTTGATGCCAAACGGCGTGCAGGTCACCAGCGTTACATAGTCCTTACCATCCTCGATTTGCAGCAGTGATGTATCTGTCGGCACCACTGTGTTGATGCTGTCCACTTCGTAGGTCAATGTGTCGCCCAAAACGTGGATATAAAAGATGTCACCTTTTTCGAGTTGGTCGATGTCCGAAAACAGCTTGGATGAGGCCATACCGCTGTGTGCCGACAGTACTGCATGGGTGCTGCTGCCGCCCACCGGCAGGGATGTGCCCGCCACATGACCCACGGCACGCTCAAGCGTTTCCGCGTCCGTGCCATGCTGTACCGGCAGATATACGTTGATTTTGGGAATATCGATGTAGCACATAACACCGCCCACTGTGAGCTGTTCCGCATACGGCAAGGGAGAGGCCGAAGCCTCTCCCTCAGAAATACTTGCCGTGCCAGACAGCATGGCGTTGTACTGCTGCGCGGCTTCACGCTGGGCAGTCAGTTCGGCATCATCGGTGTCCGCGATAGCTGCGGTGTAGGTGGTTTCTATGTCCGAGTGGTATTTCTCACTCAGAAGTTCTCCCACCAGTGGGTAAAGCATCAGCCCCAACGCCGCAACGCCGCAGACTGCCGCCAGTATCCAGCGCTTCACTGCTCGCTCTTGTGCTGCTTACGGCTGCGGATCACGATAAACGCCGCCGCGCCCAGCAGAGCCACACCGCCGATAGTAAACATCCACGTGCCGTAGCCGCCGGTCTTGGGCAGGTCAAAGCCAGGATTATTGACCACAGTCAGCGGCACAATGGCGTTGCCGCCGCTCATGGTGACATCCTTGCCGTTGACAGTAGCAGAGGCGGTCAGCAGCTTGGCGCCGCACTTCTTGCACTGGCCGTTCTCGCTGGTCTTGATAACGATCTTGACTGCCTCCTTCAGCAGTACATAGCCCTTGTCGGTGGCGATCTCAGTCAGGCTGTACGCATCGTCCTCCAGCCCCTTGACCACGATGTGCCCGCTGCTATTGGGAACGAATATAGTAGCATCGGCTTTCTTCGTGGCAATGCCCTTGGCATAGTAGACACCATCTTTCTGATCGGCAACGACATACACATCATCGGTGTCGTTGTGCAGTCTAAACTTCACATTCCGCAGATTGCCGCCGTTATCAGAAAACTGCTTCAGCACATCCACTCCGTAGGTATACACATGGCAGCAATCCTTGAGGGTATCAAAGTAGGTCGTGTTGGTGCGTTTCCAAGTCAGCTCGACCTCGTTGGGGTTGTCGGTATCGCCCATCTTGGCGTCAGAGGTCAGGGTTGCCGCATAGGTGATCCGCATGGTGCAGTCGCTATACCCGCGCTTGACGCTGTCGGTATACACGGCGGCCGCCTCGTTGATCTCCGCCAGACCGGTATCGGTCATGCGGATGGTCATGGTGTTGGCTGCGTCATCGTAAGCCACGGCGAATTTGCCGGAGTTTTCATCCCATGTGGTGATCTTGTCGGCACAGCCAGCGTCCTTAAAGAACTCGATGACCACATCGTTCTTGTTGTAGCGAATACCCTTGCTCATGGTGTCCACATAGGTGTACTCGCTCAGGCTGGATGCCTTGGAGGTAATCGTGGGCAGGGTGCTGACAATCTGGTAGTCCACGGTGTCGCCTACGGAGGCGGTGGCGGTGTGGGCGTAACCATCGGTAGTGTCGGTCAGGCTGCCGGTATTCTTGCCGGTGGAGTTCTTTGCTTCACGCACGGTCTTATCGAGGTTAGGGTTGCCGGTCTGATTCTTGGGGTAAACGGTCACATCGTAGTTCCATGCCGCACCGTCGATGGTGGTCATGGGCAGGGACACGAAGAAGGGATTGCAGGTGGAGGTCACGTTTTCAGGGACTCTGGTCTCTACCACCAGATACAAGCCCTGCTCCACAATGGAAGCAGAAGTGTGGCCGGTGGCATCCGTTTCGGGCATAGCCACGCCGCCGTTCTTCACGGCGGTTTCCAGCGCGTTCTTGACAGTGGTGGCATTGGCAGTCAGCGCGGTGGCCAGCTCATTATTAAGCATATCGCTGGTGAAGTAGTTGACGCCGCCCGCGGTCTTGTGTGCGTCTGCGCCGGTCAGGCCGATGGCGGACAGCACGGCATTAGAGCGTTCAGAGCCATCAAAGCCATACAGCACACCCACCGTGCGCTGACCGTCCAACACTTCATTGTTCATGGTGATGTCGGCCACGCGGAGGTATGTGAACTCTACGCCCTGAATGGCGTACTTTGCCAGCTTGTCGATAACCGCGTCGTCATGCAGGCCGGTGGAGACGTAGGACTCAGCGTCCCACGCGCCGTCATTGCCGGCCTTGGTGATGTCGTACTTGTAGATGGAAAGGGAGGCGTTCTTTGCGGGGTCGATGGTAGGTTCTGCGAACGCTGTGGTGATGCGGCTCAGAGCCATGATAGCGGCCATGAGCATGGCCAATACGCGATGGATCTTTTTCATTTGGTTTTCTCCTTCATAAAATCAGATTTTTCGCAAAAATAAACACCCGCCATGAGAGCGAGTGCTGCAAACAGGAAATAGGTTGTAAATCCCGTACCGCCCGTGAACGGCAGGGCAAATCCCGCATTGTTGCAGGCAGTGATGGTAACATCTCGGTTGCTGCTGTCCAGCGTTCCCGCGAACAGCGGTTCGGTCAGCAGCGTGTAGCCTGCTGGGGTCTTGGTCTCCGTCACACGGTACTGTGCACCGGTTTTGAGGTCGCTCCACTTGGCAATGCCGGTTTTGTCAGTGGTCACTCTGCCCTCCTCCGACCAAGTCTTGCCATCTGCGGAAGTCTCCAGCAGCAGCTCCGCACCAGCGAGAGGACTGCCGGTAACGTCCACCTTGCGAACGGTGATACTCCCTTTTTCTTCCACAATGTTGACCTTAAAGTGAATGTACGCCCACACGGGGTCGGGCAGTGAGGTCAGCGCCGCACACGCCTGGTAGCCGCTGCCGTTGCTGGGCTCCAGCAGCACGGACTCTGTGCCCTCCACATCCAGCGAGTAGCCGTAGTCGCTGCTGATATAGCTGTTCAGCTGCGCCGCTGCGTCCTTTGTGGCCGTCACGGTCAGCGTGTTCCAGCTCTGATTGACCGTCACGCCGCTGATATTAGTGCTGAAGTAGTACTGCGGCAGCACACCATTGGTGTCGGTGGCCGTACCGGTGTATTTGCTGCCATCCCACGTCAGCGTAATAGCGTTGGCGTCCGAAAGCTGATTGCGGTACTTCACCGCAAAGCTGGGGATCTTGCCGTGATTCATGATGCGGTCGATAATGATGTTGTACGCAACCGCTACATCATCACCCGCGTAATGGAACAGATTGGCGCAGGTGGTATCATACAGCGTGTAGGGATACACCGGGCTGCGGTAGCCGCACACAAACTCCCACACCACCGCCTGCGTCGCCAGCTGCGCGCAGTCCGGGTGCATATTGAAGCCGTAATTGCCGCCGTAGCCGTAGGCCATAGCCAGCGTCACGGCGTAGCGTTGATTCCACGTCAGGTCGCTCCATGACGTGGAGGAATACTGCAAATCGCCGCTGGCGGAGCGCACCTCCGGCTCCATGCAGTAGGCCGGGACAGTCTCCCCGGTGTCGTTCCGGGTGAAATACTTGAGCTTGTTGCTGGTGTACGGCCCCCACTGGGACACCGGCGTTTTGTCCTCGTGATAGCGATATTCGTTGCCGCTGCTGACGGTGCCTGTGACCGTGGCGGCGTGGGCGGTCACGATGGACAGCCCCATGACAGCCACCAGTAGGCACACCAGCGTCAGCAGCTTGGGAATGGTTTTCTTCATAGCGTTCCTTTCCCCCAACGCAAAAGGCCGGCAGCATACGCTGTCGGCCTTTTGGTCGGGTGTTCAGTTGGTTTATCCGTACAGCACCACCACGATGTATTCGTCCGATGCCGCATCGTAGCGGGCGGTGCAGTTGAACCGTGCAAAGGCGCTGACCGTTTCTGCGCCGTCCATGGCGGCGAGGCAGGCGAAGGTGGCGTCCACGTTGCCCTTTACGGCGGCGGTCAGTGCCGCCTGTCCGCCGTTCTCTGCCAGCCATGCCACGCTGTCCGCTGTACCGGGGAAGAAGCTGGAGTCAGCGGCGGTCATACTGGTGTCGATGGTCACGCCGTACTGCGCTCGTGCGTACTCGTTGCCTGCTTGAATAGCCTCAGAGATGGAGTAGATGTCCCCGCTGGCGGCAGGCTTAGGCGTAGGGGCAGGTTCGGGCGTAGGTTCTTCCTGTTTCTCCTCTGCCGGTTTCTGTGTAGGTGCCGGCGTGGGTGCGGGAGCAGGTTTATCCTCCGGCGCAGGCGCGGGTATTGCCGGCTCTTTCGGTGCAGCGGGCGGTGCCGTTTCAGCGGATGCAGGCTGCTTTTCCGTGGCTTTATCCACATTCTCCGCACCCGCCCGCTCGACAGGCAGCAGCGCATCCGCACTGCCTTCGGTTTTTTCCTCCTTCTGCGGCATTTCAGCCTTGTCCGCCGTCTTGTCCGCTACACCAGCCACACCTTGTGCTGCGCTCTGCACCGCCGCCACTGGCAGCATCGTCGATGTGGAGTTGTCCCTCGTCTGCCCGCAGGCTGTGAGCAGCAGGAGCATTCCCGCCATCAGGGTCATGATTCTCTTCTTCATGTGCGTTTCTCCTTTCGTTTTTTTGGTAGCACAAACAACTACCACACAACCATCCGTAAGTCAACGGAAAGATTTAGAATGGTCTGACAGTGCGGGAGGCCCTCTGGCACAAGCCGTTCCCATGCTCATACCATGCCTCCCATCTCCATGTGAGGCGCTTCTTCCCGCGCCATGTTCTGCCGCTGGACATCCAGATCATAGGCCGTACAGT
>ERZ824473.675-NODE-675-length-58002-cov-16.090514_pt1 | contig 58002 bp, 38 predicted proteins | sample MGYA00519874_ERZ824473 | MGnify/ENA primary metagenome ERZ824473 (study PRJEB31778, sample SAMEA3449151) | human gut metagenome | biome: human gut; feature: human-associated habitat; material: faeces | place: United Kingdom | collected 2010/2012 ... | reverse complement strand
TGCTGAAAGTACTTGGCTGGACACGGCCCGGGAGGATAAGTCGCTGCCGGATTCCTATTAGCCCTTGATTCGCAAGAGTCAAGGGCGTTTTTTTGTCGTTTTGGGGAAGAGAAAATCCCCCGCGACCTAAGATAACGGTTGGGGGAAAAAACGGAATCCACGGGCGCACGACGGATAGACACATGGAATTGCAAAATAACAATAAAACGCGTAAAGCTGCAAGAAAAAAACAGGGGCATTGCCCCCGTTTAATTGCCGCATTCGATACTAATGGAAGTAAACACGTCCAGCAAATCGTCCACCTTCAGCGCACGCTTCTCGTCGCCCGCCTTGTCCATGATGACATGCCCTTGGTGCATCATCAGCAGACGGTCGCCGTACTCTACCGCGTGGCGCAGGTTGTGCGTCACCATCAGCGTCGTCAGATGCTTCTCCTGTACCACTTTGTTCGTCAGCTGCATCACAATTTCAGCAGTCTTGGGATCGAGCGCGGCGGTATGTTCGTCCAGAATCAGGAAATCAATGGGTGTCATTGTCGCCATCAGCAGTGCCAGCGTCTGCCGCTGACCGCCGGAAAGCGATCCGACGGGTACATCCATCTTGTCCTCCAAGCCCAGACCCAGCGGCGCCAGCATCGCTCGATACGCTTCGAGCTTCTTGCGGTTCGTGCCGGGGGTCAGTCCGAACGGTTTGCCTTTGTTGTCCGCCATTGACAGGTTTTGCAGAATCGTCATTGTTCCGCACGTTCCCATTGCTGGATTTTGGTAGACACGCCCCATTCGACGGTAGCGGCGGAACTCTTTCACGCGGGTGATGTCCTGCCCGTCCATGAGGATTTGCCCCGCATCCACCGGAATCGACCCGCAGAGCAGGTTGAGCATACTCGTTTTGCCCGAACCATTGCTGCCGACGACGCTGACAAAGCTGCCCTTGTTAATCGTGAGGGAGAAATCGCGGAACAGGCAGGTCTCCTGCACCGTGCCGGGGTTATAAATTTTGGTAATATTCTTCATTTCAAGCATGAATGCGCACCTTCTTTTTCCGCGTATTGGACAGCACAAGAATCGCGAGGAACAGCACTGCCGTGATGAGCTTCATGTCCTGCGCGTCAAGACCGAACGAAATCGCAATCGAAACACACGCCTTGTAGAGAATCGAACCAATCAGCACCATGGTGGTGGTGCGGAGGAAGGAGGCGTGGCGGAAGAGGTTTGTGCCGATGATGACGGACGCAAGCCCGGCGACCATCGTGCCTGTGCCCATCGAAATGTCGAAGAAACGCTGCTGCTGGCACATGACCGCGCCCGCGAGCGCAACCAGCGCATTCGCAATAATCAGACCAAGGATTTTGACCGTGCCCTGGTCGCGGCTGAGCGTTGTGACGACGGACGGGTTGTCGCCCGCCGCGCGCAGGAGGTAACCGCACTTCGTCCGCAGGAAGAGGTCAAGGAGAATTTTCGCAATCAGCGCAATCAGGAAGATGATGATGAGCGTGGTGTAGGGGGAAATCGCCTTGGGCAGCGACTTCGTGAAGGCGTTGCGGAAGAGCGTATCGCCGCCAAAGAGGGGGAGATTCGCCTTGTTCTGGGCGATATGCAGGTTGATGGAGTACAGCCCAGTCATGGTGATGATGCCGCTGAGCAAATCGCGGACGCGGCATTTGACGTGAATCAGCCCGGTAATCAGCCCGGCGATGCCGCCCGCCGCGCAGCCGATGAGCAGCGTCAGCCACGGCGCAACGCCTTGGAGGGTCAGCGTGGCGGAGACCGCCGCGCCCAGCGGGAAGGAGCTATCGACGGTCAGGTCGGGAAAATCCAGAATACGGTAGGTGATGAGAAGCCCCATTGCCATAATGCCATAGATGAGCCCTTGCTCCAGAATGCCGATGAGCATGTTCAGCGTCATAATCAGTCACCTCGTTGTGTGGATGTTTGCGGGGAAAGAAGCTGCATAATAATAGGAAGGAAGCCCGGACATGCAAGACCCTTCCGGCTGCGGGAAAGCAGCCGGAAGGAAAGAAGAGGAAATGGCTTGTTTACTCTGCCGTCACGTCGATGGCGCGTTCGGACAGTTCCGCGGGGACGGTCAGACCGTATGCCGCCAGCGCATCGGGGTTGACGTACAGGTAAGAATTGCTGATGGTCTCGTAGGGGATATCCTCGGCGCTTTCGCCGCGCAGGACGCGCGCTGCCATGCGGCCGGTCTGGCGACCCAACTCGGTATACTCAATACCTTCGGACGCAACGCAGCCGTTGATGACCTGCTCGATTTCGCTGCCGAACACGGGCTTGCCATATTCTTCGGACTTCTCCAGCACAACGGCGAGGTAGCTGACGACGGTGTTGTCGGTCAGGTTCGTGGTGCAATCCACCTGCGGGAGCAGCGCGTCAAGCGCCATCGGGAGGTCAGCGCCGGTGGAAATGCCCTTGTCGATGATTTCAAAGCCGTAGTTCGGGGCAAGTTCCTTGTAAAGGGCGAGGGTCGCGTCGCTGTTGGTTTCGCTCGTCGTGTGCAGGATGCCGATTTTCGTTGCATCGGGCATCAACGCGCGGATGAGCTTGAGCTGGGCTTCCACAGGCAGCGCGTCGCTCGTGCCGGTGATGTTGCCGGGGTTCTTGCCGTCGGCGCTGGCGAGCATGGCGCTGACCGGGTCGGACACGGCAGTGTAGATGACCGGGATGCCCGCATCCTCCGCGGCGTTGAAGGCAGCCATCGCCGCCGGGGTCGCAATCGCGCAGATCATGTCGTACTTGCCCGCCATCACATCGGCAATCTGGGCAGAAATGGCGGTGTCCGCCTGCGCGTTCTGAACGTCAAACACAACGTTTTCGCCTTCGACGAAGCCTTCTTCGGCCAGACCTTCGATGAAACCGATGCGGCAGTTGTCCAGCGATCCGTGTTCGGCGAACTGGATGATGCCGATGTGAATCACCTCGTCCGCAAGGGCGGTCGCGCTCAGCAGGAGGAACAGGGAAGTCAGCAGGGCAGTCAGCTTCTTCATCATAATGGGGTACCTTCCTTTCCTAAGTCGTCGTTTTTTATTGGAACAAAAAACGCCCCAGTCGTTTCCGACTGAGGCGGTATTCCCGCGGTGCCACTCAGCTTCGCTTTTCTGTACGAAAAGCGCACTCATCCGCATACACTTGATATGCGCTGCCATGATAACGGGTGCAGATTCCCGTTCTGCCCTACGATGCGGCTGATGGAAAGCAATCGCATCCGCATGTCTCCGCGCGCGCCCTTGCTTCCCCAACTCTCCACCTTGGGGCAAACCCTCCGAAGCCCATTCGCTGCTGCCGTCCGCGCCGCCGTTCCACTATCAGCGACTCCCTGTGCCGGACTGAGAAGCAGATACTCTTCTCCGTCACCGGTTTATGCGACAATCATACACGCAATTTGCGCGCTTGTCAAGCCCTTTTTGCTGTTTTTGTATTGTTTTTTGGCTATTCTCCCCATTGATTTTCGGCATATAGTAGAAGGAACTTGCGCGGAACGGGAAAATGTGCTATGATGGGGAAAAGAAGCGAAAGGAAAATGCGCATGACGAACGAAGCCGAAGCAGCGATTCGGGCGCTGCAAGGGGCGTCGGAGAACGCGGAAGAGGCACTCTGGCGCGCGGTGGTGGCGTGTCAGGGGCTGCCGTTTCGCACCGCGACGGGGCTGCCGTTCACCTACTGCCTGAAAATCGGGCAGAACGGGCAGCCGAACCGCGAACTGCTCATCGATCGGCGCGAGAAGAGCAAGACGCTCTCGTGGAGCAGTGTCTGTCTGGCCTTCCGGCGCGCACGGGAAATTGGGTATGCCGACTGCCCAAAGGCGCTGGGGGATATCCGCGGCGTGAGCTATGTGTACCCGCTGATGTGGCGGTTCGGGGTGCTGCGCGTGCCGGAAATCGTGGAGAAAAACATGTCGCTCACCCTCGATTTTGGGTTCTTTCGCGATTTGAAGGAGGAGGAAACCATGAATCAGTTAATGCGGACAACCCCGGAAGAAATGGGGCTGCACAGCCGGAACATCCTGAAGCTGCTGGAGCGGCTGGAAAAAGAGAACATCAGCATTGTCAGCATGATGCTGCTGCGCCATAATCAGGTGCTATACGAAGCATATTGGCCGCCCTACACGCAGGAGCAGCTGCGCACTGTCTATTCCTTGAGCAAAACGTTCACGGCGATGGCGATTGGCATCGCGGCGGGCGAGGGGAAAATCCGCCTGGATGAGCGCATTGTCGATTTGTTCCCGGAGCAGGCGAAGAACGCGCCGGATTCACCGCAGCTGCAAATGCTCACGATTCGGCATCTGCTGATGATGTCAACGGGGCAGGAAAGCGAGCCGTTCCATCAGGAAAAAGCGTGGGATGACGCGATTTCGGCGTTCCTGCGCGAGCCTTTCGTGGATACACCCGGTGAAACTTTCCGTTACAATACGGGCGCGACATATATGCTGTCTGCCGCCCTCAAACAGCGCGGCATCGACCTTGAAGAGTACCTGCGCGAGAAACTGCTTACGCCGATGGGCATCACCGGCACGCGGTGGATTCGCGACCCGAACGGCATCTGCACGGGCGGCTTCGGCTTTTCCCTGCACCCGGAGGATATTGCTAAACTCGGCATTCTGCTGATGCAATCCGGGCGCTGGAACGGGCAACAGCTTGTGCCGGAATGGTACGTCCGCGAGGCGACGAGGCGCCAAATTGGCAACGGCGACGACCCGAACAGCGACTGGGCGCAGGGCTACGGCTACCAGATTTGGCAGTGTCGGCACGGGGCGTTCCGCGCGGCCGGCATGTACGGGCAGCTCTGTGTCGTGCATCCGGCGACGGACACCATTCTGGTCACAAACTGCCTTACGCAGAACATGGGCGGCGTGCTGAATGCGTACTACGATGAGGTGCTGATGAAGTACGAATCGGATGCTGTTGTGGATGAACCAGAGGTTACGGAGCAACTGCGCCAAAAGACGGCGAATCTGCGCTACGAACGCGATTTGCCGGAGGACGACGGCAGCCCGATTCCGCCGGAATACCTGAACTTGGATGCGCCGAACGTCTGGATGCGCCTGACGCTGGATGGCGATATGCTGACAATGCGGAATGTGCAGGGGCAGCTGCTCGTCACTGCCGGGCGCGGCAAGTGGCACACGATTCACCGCGCTGTGCACTGCGAACCCTTCTTCACGCGCGATAAAGCCGATACGCCGGCGCTGGGTGCATGGGGGATGAAGGACGGTCGGCTGACGCTGAAAATCTTCGAGCTGGAGATGGTGGAGGAAGACACGCTGACGGTGGAAAAGACGGAACAGGGCGTCCATGTGCAGATGAGAATCACCACGACGGGCGACGAAAACGTGTTCTTCGACCAGACAATTTCGTAACTATCAGGTAAATACAAACAGGACTGCTTCACGCTCGAGGCAGCCCTGTTTTTGGTATTAGCTTTGTGTGAAGTTGCGCATTTTCATCGGCACAATCGCCCGGTAGAGCGTCAGCCGCACTTTGCGGAGCGGCTTCATGCCCTGCCAGAGCGTCTGATACGCCTGCCGAAGCGCCTGTGTGTCGCTGGGCAGCAAGTCCGCGCGGGCATAGAATGCCAGCGTCTCGATTTCCCCGACGACGGCCAGTGCGCCTTGTGCGTGAACGGCTGCGTCCGCGCGCTGGAAGAACTGCTGCGGCGTTTCGCTGCGTCCGCGCCGCAAGCCTGCCATCCGCAGGGCATCGTGCGTCGCCTGCATCCATACCATGCAGCGCGTGCTTTCATCCTTCGCCTGCTTGTCGCGCGTGGTCGGCAATGTCCACCAAATGCGCCCGCCAGCCGCCGCCATCAGCGCAAGCAGAATCAGCAGCAGCCACGGCACGTCCGGCGGTGGATTGTCCGACGGCGCCGGTGCGGGTTCAGGGGTATTCGTCGGCAGATTCGCTTCCGGCGAGGGCGACGGTGCGGGGGATGGCGTGCTGGTCGGTTCGTGTGAAGCCGATGAGTCGTCCATCTCCGGCGAAGGCGAGGGTGTTGGCGAGGGCGACGGGGAGGGCGATGGAGACGGCGAAACCGATGGCGTAGGCAGATCATCCGGCTGGTTGGGCGCGGACGAAGCATTCTGCGTGGATGTCCACGGCGTTGCGTCGAACGTCACCCAGCCCACGCCCCGAAAGTAGATTTCCGTCCACGCGTGGGCGCTCGTGCCGGTCACAACCGTCTGCCCTGATGCGTCCACATCCGCCACGAAGCCTTCCACATACCGCGCGGGCAGCCCGACCATGCGGCACAGCACCGTCATGGCGGACGCGAAGTGCGTGCAGTAGCCCTCACGCGTCATCAGCAGGAAAGTCGAAACGAAATCGAGGTTCGACGCCTGTTCGGGAATATCCAGCGAATAGCGGCAGTACGCCTGCAAATACGACTGGATGCTGCGCGCCATTTCGTAGGGTGAATCGGCGCTTCCAGCTGCATTGCGCGCGAAGTCGAACAGGCGCTGTTCGAGGTGACCGGGCAGCCCGGTGTACAGCTTGCGGATGTCCTCGTACTGGGCGTCGGTCAGCTGTGCGCCCGCACCAATCAGCTCCACCAAGCCGCTCTGCCCGGCGGTCAAATCAACATACGTCGCTGTCCATGTGTCGCCGGAGGTTAAATTCCGCGTCGCGAAAATCTCGCTGCCCGCGTTGAAATACGGCACGATGCCGCTGCCCACGGACAATTCGCGGATGCGCTGCGGCACAAACAGGCTGCTTGCGCTGTCCGACAGCATGGTGACGGTGACGGTCTTTGTCGGCAGATTCGCCGCGAGTGTCTCGTCCGGCAGCGTCAGGTCGAATGTCTGGGAGCGCAGATTCTGCCAGCGCGGGCTGCTCCACAGGTAGCGCCGCCCGCCTGTTTCGTCAATCCACATGCTGCCTGTATATGAACTTTTGGTTACGGCACGCAGGTAAATTCGCCCGCTGCCGCTCACGCGAAGAACGGGGCGTTCGCTGGGGGTCGCCGCGCCGCCAAGCTGCGTCGGCCCTTGAGGATAGTACCCCTGCGAGGCAATGGAAAACACGTCGCGCGCGCTGGTGAAGAAAAGGTAGTCATAAATTTTCTGGCGCAGGGCATCCGCCGCTTCCTTCATCGGCTGAACGGTGATGCCGCCGATGGCAACGCCTGTGAAGCTCAGCAGAACGACAACAAGCGTCAGCGGCAGCACGCGCGTGACGGAAATTTCGTCGTACCCGGACACCATCAGCAGCGCAACGCACGGGATGATGGCGGGCAGCAAGCCCCACAGCGCGTCCGGGCGATTGCCCAGCCAGAGCAGCAGCGCCATCAGCAGCACCGTCGCCAGCGCCGGATATGCGCCCACGCGGCGGCTGGTCAGCCCATAGCCGATGAAACCGCAAGTTACGCCGAGAATCGCCGCGAAAGGTCGTGCGACAAGCGGAAGCGCCGCCGTCAGCCCCGAAAAATGCAGCAGCAGTGCCCGAACGACCTCAACCGCGTCCGCCGCGCCGCCTGCAATCAGCCATACAATCACGCCCGCCGCGGTGATGCCCGCCGCGAGCACTTTTCCGCGGGGGCGCGTCCGCAGGATGGACAGCAGCGCAATCACCGGCAGGCTTGTCCCCAGCGCAAGCGCCCAGAGCGACGATTCGCCCGTGACGCACAAAAGCGTCAGGATGAGCCCCGACGCCATCAAAAGTGCCAGAATCCCGCGCGAAACCGCGCTGCGCAATTCCTTTGGCAGAGCAGACACCTCCTCACCATGTTTGTTTGGAAAAAATCAGCCAGTTTCGTCCAACTGTCCGCACAGGCACGGTTGGACTCCTTTGGGTACTTTGCTTCCATCGTCATGAATTTCGCCAGCAGCCGCTTCGTGGCTTCGGGCGATTTTCCATCCGCACACAGCAGCGTATAGGCCGCACCGAGGGACAGCCCGGTCATGCCGATTTTCCGCGCGCAAGGCTGCAAAACCTTGACGGTGCGCCCCTCGCCGCTTCCTCCAACGAGGATGACGGCTTTCTCCGACGGCGTTTCGCGCTTGTAGAATGTCCCCAGAAAACCCTCTTTTTCCAAGGTGCAGTATTGCATGGCGAAAATCTCCTGATGAACGGAAAGTTAATACTTTTATTGATGATTTAAAAAAATCAACTTTGTTAGTGGCGACCCGAAGGGGGCAAGGGGGCGACCGCAGACTTCGTCTGTTTCCATTGCCCCCTTGTCGCCTCCGCAGAGGCGAAACCCTCTGCTTGCGGAAAAGACCGGCTATGGTCGAAAGTCATGCAATCCGGTCGCGCCCATCTGGCGCGACAATGTTGCGTTGAGGGATAGAGCAGCTTGGGGGCGCTCCTGCGGGAGCGCAAAGTTACTGGCAGGGACGCTTCGCTGCCTGCGCCTTTGTGGACTTTTCTCTTTGAATTGGTCGCCCGTGGAACAGTTGGGGCGTTGCCCCAAACCCCACAAGGGAGCTCCGCCCCTTGACCCCGCAAGGGGGATTCCCCCTTGACCCTTTTTTTGCCGCCCGGCTTGAGTGCCTTTCCCTACGCTTTGGGTTAAGCGGCTTTTTTCGCCTTTACAGCGGCAGGGGCTTCACATACCCCACCTCTACCCCAACTTCCTGCAGCTTCAAAATCATCGGCATCAGCCGCGCGTCCTCCGGCGTCTGCGTTACCAGATACAGCCGCACATTCGGCCCCATCCTCCGCATTGACAGCATCACATCCACCATCTGACTATCCAAACGCGCCGTAATCACCACCGTACACCCCACCTTCCGCATCCGCCGCATTTCCAGCAGCAGCACCTTCGCGAAAGGCTCCGGATTGCTGAAATCCGCGCACGCAAGGTTTTCCAGCAGCATTTTCAGCCCCATGTCCTTGTCCAGCTCCACCGGGTGCGCGCCGGGCAACGGCAGGCGCGCCGGATGCTCGGCTTTCGCTGCCTGTACCATCACCGACGCGGCGGTTTCAATCAGCGCGTCGCGCAGGTCGGCGTCTTCCTCCGAATCGGCCTGCTTTGGCGGTTCGGCGCAGTCCAGCAGGACGAGCGCGTCCGGCTGAACGGGGTCTTCAAAGCGGCGGACGAGCGCCTCCTGCTTGCGGGCGGATAACTTCCAGTGGATTTTCTTCATCGGGTCGCCGGGCTGATAGGTGCGCACGTCGGTGGGGTTCGTCACGTCCTCGGAGGCGCGCGCCATCGCTTCCGTGCCCATTTCGCCGGAGGACAGGCGGAGCGGCGCGATGTCGAACAGCTGCGGCAGCACGAGCAGTTCCCCGCCGTCCATATTCGGCTTCTGGCGAATCGTGCATACGCCAAAGAAGTCCGACAGCATCACGCTCTGCACGCCGGGGTGAATCGCGCCGACGTGTGCGGCATGGAAGGTAAGCTCCAGCGCCTGTGACCGCCCCGGACGGAGCTGCATCATCTGCGTACCGCTGGCAGTGCTGTTCGCGCCGTTGACGCCGGACAATTCCAGCCACATCGGGGCAAGCGGAATCCACCCGCGCCGCTTGACCTGCACGCTCAGCGTCACATCCTCGCCGCGCTGCACCCGCTCGGTGGAGGCATGGGAAGCCACTTCCAGCGTGGCGGATGCGCGGAACACGCCGTAAATCCCGCTCAGGCACAGCAGCGCAATCAGCAGCGCGGGCATCAGGAAAACGGGACTGCCGGTGGAGAACGCTGCTGTCAGCAGTGTCAGCGTGACGAGAATGGGCAGTGTCAAATGCAGCGTCACCTGCCGTGCCGGACGGTTCTCTGCCTGCTTCATGGCGCTCACAGCTTCACCGGCACGGGCGTATTCTGGATGATGCGCCGGACGACACTTTCCGGCGTTACGCCCTTCATGCGCGCTTCGGGGCTGAGCACGAGGCGGTGCGCAAGCACTTGCACCGCCATGTGCTGCACGTCCTCCGGCACGATGTAGTCGCGCCCGGCGAGCAGCGCGCACGCCTGCGCCCCGTGGATGAGGGCAATGGCGGCGCGGGTGGATGCGCCCAGCTGCAAGGCGGCATCCTGACGGGTGGCGGCGGCGATGGTCGCCACATACGAGCGAACCTCCGGCGAGCAGTAAATCTGCGTGACCATTTCCTGCATGGCGATAACGTCCGCCGCCGAGCAGACGGGAGAAAGCGTCGCCATCGGCTTCACCACGCCAGAATAGCGCTCCAGCACGTCCATCTCCTGCTCAATCGTCGGGTAGCCGATGGACAGGCGCAGGAAAAAGCGATCCATCTGTGCTTCCGGCAGGGGATATGTGCCCACAAATTCGCCCGGATTCTGCGTCGCCAGCACGATAAAGGGCTGCGGCACGGGGTGCGTCACGCCATCCACCGTCACCTGCTGCTCTTCCATCACTTCCAGCAGGGCGGACTGCGTTTTGGGGCTGGTGCGGTTGATTTCGTCCGCCAGCACCACCTGACTCATCACCGAGCCTTCGCGGTATTCCGTTTCGCCGGTCTTGAAGTTGACCAGCGTGTAGCCTGTCACGTCGGAGGGCATCAGGTCGGGGGTAAACTGAATGCGCCGGAACGTGCAGTCCAGCGATTTCGCCAAGGCGCTGGCGAGCGTCGTCTTGCCCACGCCCGGCACGTCCTCAATCAGCACATGCCCCCGGCACAACAGCGCAATCAGCGCATATTCGATAACTTCCTGCTTGCCCACGATAACGGTGCTGATATTGTTCATCAGCCTTTGAATCATTTGCCGCGGCTGCATACTGCGCCTCCTCTTCGTTGATTCCTCCATCAGTATACCCGTTTTCGGCGGATATTGCAAGCAAAGGGCGCTGTTTTTACATTTGCGCGCCGCGGAGAGAGAATGAATTTTCAACGCTCGTTTATCTTTCGGCTGAATGCTTGACACGGTCAAGGTTTTATGCTATGCTTCGTATTTGTTGATATTCCCGGCGTTTTGCCGCATTATGGGAGGAAAGCATGATTCGCATCGTCACCGAATCCATGTCCGATTTTACGCAGGAGGAAGCCAAGGCCGCTGATCTCATCGTGATGCCGCTGCCGATTCGCTTCGGCATGGAGGAATACTGGGATGACGGCGTATCCCTGACGCAGGATGATTTTTATGCGCGCCTGCGGGTTGCCAAGGAGCTGCCCAAGACCAGCCAGGTGCCGGTGGAACATTACCGCAAGTGCTTCAACCGTCTGCTGGAGAATCCGGAGGACGAAGTGCTGGTGATAACCGGCTCGTCGAAGCTGTCCGGGTGCTACCAGTCGGCGTGCATTGCGCGGGAGGCGTGCCACGACCCGGCGCGCGTGACGGTGCTGGATTCGCTCAACGCGACGTGCGCGGAGTACATGCTCGTCGATCAGGCGCTGCGCTATCGCCGCGAGGGTGTCAGCGACATGCAGACCATGCTGGCGAAGCTGCGCGATGTGATGGCGCACTACAAAATCATCGGCATGGCGGCTGACCTCAAATATCTCGTCATGGGCGGACGCCTTTCGCCTTTGGTGGGCAAGCTGGGCAACCGCCTGAGCATCAAGCCGACGCTGAAAATTGAGGACGGCATCGTCAGCAAGGCAGGCATGGTGCACGGGATGGCGAAGGGGCGTGCGTGGTACATCGAGCAGCTGAAGGAGTGCCCGCCCGACCCGGACGTTCCGGTCTATATCGGCGGTGCGGACTGCCCGGAGACGGTTGCGCTCATCAAGTCGCAGATTGAAGCGGCGAATCTCGGCATTCAGGACATCCGCTGCGTCAAAATTGGGTGCCTGATTGGCACTTATGTTGGCCCTGAACTGACGCTCGTTGCGTGGAAGCGGAAGTAATCAAAACGGCAGCTCTCCCCAAATCGCGGGAAGGCTGCCGTTTCTTTATCTGAATCTGCACAGCGCAACGTGCAAATCCACCGTCACATGCGCATCGGCTCTTTGCGCCAGCGCATCCTTCTCCGCTGCCGACAAATCGTGATTCAGCGGCGTCATGCGCACGAAATCGCCCCATAATTCCGGCGAAACGGGCAGCGTCTCATGTACCCGCACCGCCTTCACTAGCTGTGCCTTCTCCCGCAGGTACGCATCCACCTGCCCTTCCTCGTAGGCGGACATGCCCCGCGCAGCGCGAATCTCCCGCAAATAGTCCTGCCCCGGATAGACCTTCACCAGCACGCCGTCCGGGGATAGTACGCGGCGGAACTCGTCGTAATTCGCGGGGGTCAGCACATCCAGCACGGCGGAAAACGTGCCGTCCGCAAAAGGCAGGCGGCGCAAATCCCCCACGCACCAGACGGCTTGGCAGGGTTGGTTGGTTGCTTGCAGAATCGCGTCCCGACTGATGTCGATGCCCGCGCCGATGCTGTCCGTTCGGCGCGTCAGCAGGGCGTTCAGGTACCAGCCTTCGCCGCAGCCCGCGTCAAGCAGCTTTTGTGGCGCATCCGGCAGCAGCGCGTCGATGGCATCCGCGACCGGCTGATAGCACCCCGCCGCGAACACGCGCTCACGGGCGGCAAACAGCGCCGCGTCATAGAATGTATCCGCCTGCGCCGAAAGCAGATTAACGCACCCGCGCCGGTTCACATTTATGGCGTGGCCGCCCGTGCAAATCAAATTGTCGCCCTGCCGGGAAAGCAGACGGCGGCAGACAGGGCAAATCAGCCCGTGCAGGTCAGAAACGGCGGCAAACAGCTTTTCGCGCTTGGAAAGCATCGCAAAATCCTCCTTGATATGCTGGACAAATAGGTCAAAGGGGTGTACAATATGCCTGAAATCCATCAGGAAAGGATGAGGAATATGTCTCGAATCGAAACCGTACGCGCCGCGATGATGCAGGCAATGAAGGATCACGACAAGGAGCGCAAGGAAGCGCTGTCGCTGCTGCTGTCCGCGCTGAAAAACAAGGCGATTGACAAGCGCGCCGACCTCACGGAGGACGAAGAGAACGCCGTCGTCCTGCGCGAAATCAAGCAGTGTCAGGAATCCATTGAGCAGGCGAACGGCCGTGAGGATATTATCGCGGAAAACACGCTGCGCATGAAGGTATATCAGGAGTTCGCGCCGAAGATGATGTCCGAGGACGAGGTGGAGGCGGAAGTGACCGCTGTGCTGGCGGAACTGGGGCTGGATGCGCCGACCGCGAAGCAGAAGGGGCTTATCATGAAGACGCTCATGCCGCGCGTGAAGGGCAAGGCAGACGGCGCGCTGGTGCAGAATGTGCTTGCGCGGCATCTGGCGTAAGTCATTATACCAGAAATCGAAATCAAAGAAAAGGGGGAGCAGCCCGTATGAGCTGCTCCCTTTTCGATTGGGTTGATAGCATCAGCTGTTCGCCGCCAGCGTAATCACCGTTTCCGCCGTCTTCGCGCCCACCACGTCGCCCCTGCAAGGCTCAAACGCAACCGTGCGCGTTCCGCTGCCCGCGTCCGTGAAGGACAGCTTGTAGGTCATCGTCCCGTCCGTTACGTCGTAGATGTAGCGGTTCACGCTACCGTCAATGTACACGCGGATGCTCGTCGTGTTTTTGACGGTCAGGGTGAAGGTGATTTCCTCGTTCAGCGCCGCCGTCGTTTTGTCCGCGCTGATGGCGGAAATCGTCGGCGCAGCTTCTGCCGGTTCGCTCACGTCGCGCATCGGCGGATTCGTCGCGTCCACAAAAGACGCTGCCGGAGCAGTTGCCGCGATGGTTGTTTCGCCCTTCGTCACGCAGATTGTTCCCGCCGTCAAGCCGTTCGCCGTCGCCGTAATCTTCATTGTGCCGGAAGCGCCGTCGTGCTTCACCACGCAAAGGCACTTCCCGCTGAACGCGGCGTGCGTGCTGCCGGAGAGCTTCTCCACATTCGCGCCGTGACCGTTGTCTGTGCCGATAATCGTTCCGCCCACGACCGTGAAGGTGACGCTGTTGTCAGCATTCGGGCAGAGCGTGCCGTTCTTGTCCAGTACGTCGCAGGTGATGTAGACCAAATCATCCGACGCGGTGCTGACCGCTGTCTTGTCGCTGGAAAGCGCCAGTTTCGCGGGCGCTCCCGCCGTGTATTGAATGTCCTGCGCAATCAAATTGCCGGCAGCGTCGTAACCATTCGCAACCAGCGTTCCCGCCGCGTAAGCCACCGTGTAGGCGTACTGATTCTTCGTCCCGCGCTGCGAAAGCGCCTTTTTGCCCAGCGACGTTCCGTTCAAGAAGAGTTCAACCGACGCGCAGTTGGAGTACAGCCATACGTCGATATTGCCGGATTCGTGCGTCCAGTGCGGCAGGATGTGAATCATCGGGCGGCTGTCCCACATGGACTGGTACATGAAGTAAATGTCCTTCGGGAAACCGCAAGTGTCCACGATGCCGAAATAGCTGCTCTTCGCCGGATACTTGTTCCATTCGGTCGGTTCGCCGATGTAGTCAAAGCCCGTCCAGACGAAATGCCCGCAGGAACGAGCGCTGCTTAAGTAGGCGTTCACCGTTTCTGCCGCCGTGTTGCCCCACGAAACCGCCTTGTTGTCGTAGGACGGATACGCCATGTTCGCGCTGTCCAACGCGTATACACCGCGGCTGGAAAGCGCCGAGGTCGTTTCGCTGCCGTAAATCGGGCGGTCGGTCTGGTAGGTCTGGTTGTTGCCGTTGTAGTTGATGCCAACGACATCCACGATAGCCATCAGCGCCGCCAGATTGCCGCCGGGGGCGTTGTTGCCCATCGTCGTCGGGCGGGTGCTGTCGAGGGCTTTCACGGCGCTGTTGACCATCGTGCAGACGTTCACAATCTCGCTGGATGAATAGTCGCCGAGCGTCAAATTCGTGCGAACTTCGTTGCCCAGCGACCACATGATGACCGCCGGATTGTTCCAGTCGCGGTGAATCGCGCTGGTCACGACTTCGGCGTAGTGGTCGGCGAAATATCGCCCGAAATCCTTCTGCTTCTTGCTCTTCGTCCAGCCGTCGAATAGCTCTTCCACCAGCAGCACGCCCTTGCGCTGGCATACGTCGAGGTATTCCGCGCCGAACGGGTTGTGCGTCAGGCGAATCGCGTTGCAGCCCATGTTGGTTAGGATGTCCACCTGCCGTTCAATGGCGCTGCGATTCTCCGCCGCGCCGATGCACCCGCCGTCGTGGTGGACGCACACGCCTTTGAGCTTCGTGTGGATGCCGTTGAGATAGAAGCCCGTGTCCTTGTCGAATCGGATGCTGCGGTAGCCGTAGGTCACGCGCTTTGACCGCTGAACCCGATTGCCGACCTTCGCGCTGAGCTGTGCTTCGTAGAGGTTCGCCGGGGAAGCCGTCCAAAGCGCAGCCGGCGCATTGCTGGGCAGAATGCTCTGCTGATAGCTTGCCGCCAGCCCTGACACGCCGCTTGCGCTGATGACGGTCGTCGGGGCGTAGGTGGTCAGCGCCTTGTACGCGGCGATTTCGGCGGATGGAAGGGAGGTTTTGATGGCTGTTGCAAGCGGTACATAGATATATACCTCGTTCGCATCAAGGAACGCCTTGAAATCATCGACGGTCGTCGTACCCCTTTCCGCGTAAGCGAAACCGATGATATTGCTGTTGCTGGTAGCAATGCCGCCTACGGTTTCACCGTTGATGGCAGCACTGAAATGCGTGCAGAATGTTCCTGCTGCATCGATGCCGTCGAACGTGCAAAAATACCTGTCAACATTGTTTCCAGCCTTCGTCCAACTCATCGAAGATGTCAGCTTGAATTTGGCGACCCGCTGCACATACATCCCGCGCGCCAAGTCCACCTCATCGCACACCCACTGCTGCCCGCTTTCATCCGTGTAATTGCCGCTGGATGCAACCGGGATGCCCGGCAGTGCGTTCGGCGTTTGCAGTGTCAGCGTCTGCGAATTGTTCGCGCCGTCCGACACCGTGACAACCACCGTTCCGCCGTCACCCGCGCTGACAATCGGCACGGGTGCAGTCGGGGTCGGCACGCCGTCCTGCGTGCTTTTGCCCCAGACATGCAGCGCCCCCAGCGGTTTTCCCGCCAGCGCGTTCTCGCACGTCAGCGGATTGCCCGATACCGATACGCTTTTCCCGTTTTCTATCAAATCCCGCTGCTGCGCGTCGCTGATGTGCCATAGCTTCGGGCTGCGATACGTCACCGTTGCGCTGACGTTCTGCGTTTCACCCGCCGCAATCACCGCCGACGCATCCGCCGTGCCGACTTTCGCGCCGTCCGGGTTGTACAAATCTACCGTGAACGTCGCCGATGCTTCCGCACCCGTCTTGTTCACCGCGTCGAACGCAACAACCGTTTCGCCGTTGGTCAGGTCGCTGTCCAGCTTCGGGGTCGTCACGCGGATATTCTCCATGCGAATCTGGTCATCCAGCAGCGTCACCAGCTCCACCGGGCGAATCATTCCGCTGCCGGAATACCAGCGCGACGACGGCTGCTCATTGCGCACAAACACCGCAATCGTGTTCACGCCGCTGACCATCTGTTCCGTCGCATCCACCGAGAACGGGTTGTAGCCGTAATAGTTCTTGTGTACCTGCTGCCCGTTGACGTACACGGTCGATTCCATGTACACGCCATCGAAGCACAGCACATACCGCCGCCCGTTCTGCTTGTTCACGCTGACGGTCGTGCGATACCACGCGTCGCCGCCATCCAGATACCCGCCCTCGTACGTCGCCGGACTGGACGCATTGAAGTCCAGCTCCACCGACCAGTCGTGCGGCACGCTGACCGTCCGCCAGCTTGCGTCGTCAAACCCCGCTGCCGCTTCCGCCGTCGAGGAATACCCAGTATTCGCGGTCGCGGCAATCAGGTTGAACTTCCACGAATTGAGCGGAACAGCGGATACAAGTTGGTCAGCGGTCGTGACGGGGATGCCGATTTCCTCCAGCGCACGAAGGCGCGCATCCAGCGACGAAAACTGCTCCTGCAGCGCCGCAAGCGAGTAAAAACCGGGAACATCCGCCACGCGGTCGGTGGAAGAGGGAAAAACGCAGCCCGTTGCGGCGAAAATGCAGTTCTGCACGTCGCCGCTGGTCAAGGTGACATAGATTTCGATGTCGCCGGGCTGGGCGTAGGCGGCGGGCGGCAGGGTGACGGACGCAATGCTGCCCTGCGCGCTGCCGCTAAGCGGGATGGTTGTGCCGGTGAGCAGGTGCTTGACCGTGCCGGAAACGGCGGTGTCGCCAAGTTCAACGGGATTTCCCGCGCGGAGAACCGTGACGGTGATTCGGTGCGCCCGGCGCGCATCGGTGATGAACAGCGCGGGGATGTTCATGCGGCGCAGGGGACGGGTGAGGTCAGCGGTATAAGTGAGAGTAGTGGTAATGTCAGTCAATTTCGCTCCTCCTTGTGTGATGGGTACGGCGGCGCGGGCAGGTACGCCGCGAAATATAGGAACTTGCGTTCGCTATATGCGCATGATAGCACGGATGGCCGCAATTGGCAAGAAAATTTGATTTCATTTGAATTGGCTTGATTTCATTTGATTTCGCTTGATTTTGCTTGAGATGGGGGATAGAAAGCTGCGCCTATCCGGCGCGATGGCGTTGTTCGCTTTTCCCTTGCTCCTTCTGCGCGGTTATCCACATTCCTCCCGCCCTAATTTCGCCTCTCCCTCTTTCCTTTTCCCCCTCCCTATGGTATAATCATACTGGAATCCTATTTCCGAGGAGCAGAAGGCGTATGATGAAGGATCTGGTAGTCATCGGCGGCGGACACGCGGGTTGTGAAGCCGCCCTCGCAGGGGCGCGCATGGGGCTTGATACCCTCCTGCTGACGCTGAATATGGACGGGATTGCCCTCATGGCGTGCAATCCCGTTATCGGCGGCAGCGCAAAGGGGCATCTTGTGCGTGAACTGGACGCAATGGGCGGCGAAATGGGGCGCGCCATCGACGATACGTTCCTCCAAAGCCGAATGCTCAATATGTCCAAAGGCCCGGCGGTTCATGCCCTGCGCGCACAGGCGGACAAGCAGCAGTACCAGAACCGGATGCGTACCGCGCTGATGACGCAGGACAACCTGACCGTCCGGCAGGGAGAAGTCGCCGCGATTGACGTCGAGAACGGGCATGTCACCGGCGTAACGACAACGACGGGGCAGCATATCTCCTGCAAGGTCGCGGTTGTCGCGTGCGGCGTGTATCTCCGCAGTCAGATTATCATCGGCGAGAGCATTACACCGGGCGGGCCGCAGGGGCTGATGAGCGCGCCGAACCTCAGCGGCAGCTTGACGCGCATCGGCTTTCCGCTCCGGCGGTTCAAGACGGGGACGCCCGCGCGCATCGACGTGCGGACGATTGATTTCGACGAAATGACGCCCCAACCCGGCGACGAGCCAGTGACGCCGTTCTCGTTTATGACCGACCGCGCGCTGCACAATACCTACGCATGCTATTTGACATGGACGACGCCGGAGACACACGACATCATCCGCCGGAATCTCCACCGCGCGCCGCTGTATTCCGGCAAAATCCACGGCATCGGGCCGCGCTACTGCCCGTCGATTGAGGATAAAATCGTCAAGTTTGCCGACAAGGAGCGCCATCAGGTGTTCCTTGAGCCGGAAGGAATGCAAAGCCGCGAATGGTATGTGCAGGGCATGTCCACATCGCTGCCGGAGGATGTGCAGTGGGAGATGTACCGCTCCGTGCCGGGTTTGCGGCGGTGCGAGCTGACGCGGCTGGCGTATGCGATTGAGTACGACTGCATCGACAGCCGGCAATTGCGCCCGACACTGGAAAGTCTGGATGTGCGGGGGCTGTTTTTTGCGGGGCAGATCAACGGCACATCCGGATATGAGGAAGCCGCCGCGCAGGGCTTGCTGGCGGGCATGAATGCTGCTTTGACGGCGCAGGGCAAGCCGCCGATTGTGCTCACGCGCGATCAGGCGTACATCGGCGTGCTGACCGACGACCTGACGACGAAAGGCACGGACGAGCCGTACCGCATGATGACGAGCCGCGCCGAGCACCGCTTATCCCTGCGGCAGGACAATGCGGATTTGCGCCTGACGCGTATCGCCTACGAGGCGGGTCTGGCGACGCGGGAGCGCATGGAGCGCACGGAACGCAAGGCATCGGAAACCGCGCAGCTGCTGGGCGAACTCCGCAAGGCGAAGTACACGCCCGGCATTGCGCTGAACGACTGGCTGGAGAAGCATCATCAGCCGGAAGCACAGAACGGGCTAAGCGCGGTGGAACTGCTGAAACGCCCGGAAATCACGCTGTCAGCGCTGGCGGAGCTTTCGCCGGAAATTAGGCAATTCGGCAAGCCTGCGCAGGAGCAGGCGGAAATCTCGGTGAAGTATGAGGGTTATTTGGAGCGACAGGAGACGCTGATTCGCCACGCGCGGCAGATGGAAGAGACGCTTCTGCCGGAGGATTTGCCGTATGAGGAAGTGACCGGGCTTCGGATTGAAGCGCGGCAGAAGCTGATGAAGCAGCGTCCGCGGTCGCTTGCGGCGGCGAGCCGGATTCCGGGGGTGTCGCCCGCGGATGTGGCGGTGCTGATGGTGTTCTTGGAAAAGCACAAGGGCAATGCTTAAGTGCCTTTGGGCGGGCGGCATTACTGGATGCTTATTTGCAGCTGAATTTTCTTGTTGCAGGGGATTTCGCCTCTGCGGAGGCGACAAGGGGGCAATGGAAACAGACGAAGTCTGCGGTCGCCCCCTTGACCCCTTCGGCGCCGCAACTTTTGGGGCTTCATGTTTATTGGTTTATACCGGAGCATCTAATCTGAACCGTAGGTTCGCCGGATAAACACGCGGACACTGTATGAAAGTGTCACCAACTCAATCGCGAGAAAGGGTCAAGGGAGGAACTCCCTTGCAGGGTCAAGGGGCAGCGCCCCTTGCGGAGTCCAGAGGCAGAGCCTCTGGCGTCTCCTATCAGTATATGAAAGAAGGAAAAGACGATGGGACTGTTCGCAAAACTGCGTGAAGGATTGACCAAGACGCGTGATTCGCTGATGGGGCGCGTCGATACGCTGGTGAAGGAAACGAGGAAGATTGACGAGGACTTCTATGAGGAACTCGAAGATATTCTGCTCATGTCCGACTGCGGCATGAAGGCGACAACCGCCATTATGGATGAACTGCGCCGCCGCGTGAGCGAAAACAAGGTCAAGGACGCCGATACCGCCAAGCAGATGCTCAAAGATATCATGATTGAGCAGATGGACATCCCGCGTCCGCCGCTGCGCTGGCCGATGGTCATGCTCGTTGTCGGCGTGAACGGCGCGGGAAAAACGACCACCATCGGCAAGCTCGCCCTGCGCTTCCAGAACATTGGCCGCCGGATTATCCTCTGCGCGGCGGATACTTTCCGTGCGGCGGCGGCTGACCAGCTGACTGTCTGGGCGGAACGCGCGCGTGTGCCGATTGTCAAGCACGCCGAGGGCGCTGACCCCGCGGCGGTCGTCTATGACGGCATCCAGTCCGCCAAGGCACAGGGCGCGGATCTGCTGATTGTCGATACCGCCGGCCGCCTGCACAACAAGAAGAACCTGATGGATGAGCTGAACAAGATGCGCCGCGTGATTGACCGCGAGTTCCCGGAAGCGGATGTGCGCTGTATGCTCGTGCTGGATGCAACGACGGGTCAGAACGGTCTGGCGCAGGCGCGCGCGTTCAAGGAAGTCTGCGAAATCGGCGGCATCATCCTGACCAAACTCGACGGCACGGCGAAGGGCGGCATTGCGCTTGCCATCCGGCAGGAGCTGGAAGTGCCGGTGTGGTACATCGGCGTAGGCGAGGGCATCGACGATTTGCAGCCCTTCAATGCTAAGGACTTTGTGGAAGCGCTATTCTGATGATTGTTGGATAAAGATATTCAAACGAATACTACGGCTGCTGACAACATGGGTTACCCCCAAAAAGTGTCGGCGCCGAAGGGGTGGAGGGGGCGATCGGAAAGCCCCCTCCTCGCCTCCGCAGAGGCGAAATCCCCTGCGTGATGAATGCCATTTACGATGGAATAGCAGAAATATAGGAGGGCAATTATGCCGTCTTTATCAACCTATTCGGCGGAGCTGGATTATGCCTACGCACCGGGGATGTTCCCGGCGATGGAATGCCTGCTGCACCGCCCGGAAAGCTGCCGCCGCGTGCTGCTGCATAGCCGAAGCGCCGGAACCGAGGGCGCACAGCGGCTTCGCGAGGAAGCGGAAAAGCACCATATCCGCGTGGAAGAGGCGGACAAGGCGCTTTCCCGCATTTCGGGGAAGGAAAACTGCTTCGCGGCGGCGGTGTTCAGCAAGTTCGAGGATGACCTGAATCCGAATAAGCCGCATATCGTCCTGCATCACCCATCGGACAGCGGCAATGCGGGCACGATTTTCCGCACGGCGCTTGGCTTTGATGTGCAGGATATCGCCGTCATCCGCCCGTGCGTGGATGTGTTTGATCCCAAGACCGTCCGTGCCAGCATGGGCAGCATCTTCCAGCTGCGGCTGCATGTCTATGATGATTTTTCGCAGTATCAGGCGCAGTTCCCGGAACACACGCTCTATCCGTTCATGCTCGACGGGTCGAAGTCCCTGCCGGATGTGTTAGGCGACATTCCTGACCGATGGACGCTGATTTTCGGCAACGAGGGCAGCGGTCTGCCGCCGGAGTTCAGCCGTCTGGGGCAGCCCGTGCGCATTCCAAGCAGCAATAAGGTGGATTCGCTGAATCTGTCCATTGCCGCGGCGATTGGGATTTACGCCTTTGCAAGGCGGTGACTTGTAAATTCTTCACCCACAGGCGAAATTTGCTTGACGCAGGGCCGCGCTCTGCGCTACAATGAAGAATGCGGAATCCCTTTTTCGGAAATTGGTAGGAGGAAAGAAACATGAAGCAAAGCATGAAAAAGGCGGCGTTGGTGCTGATGCTGGCGCTGGCGGTGCTGCTTGTGCCGCAATGGAGCAATACAGCGCTGGCGGTCACAACGCCGTCGGACATCACCACGGGCAGTGACCTGCCGCCCGCGCCGCCGCTGCCGACGCCGCCCGCGAAAGGCGAAGTCGTTATTTCCGGCGCAGAGACGGTTCGCGGCGGCGAGAAGCTGACGTTCTCCGTCACCATCGACGGAAAAAACGTCCCGAACAGCGATTTGGAATGGACGCTGTACCCGGCGGATGCTTCGCTGGCGACCATCAAAAGCGGCGTTATTACCACCAAACGTGTGACATACACGCACTATGTGCAGGTGTCGGCGGCGCTGAAAAGCGACCCGTCGCGCTATGCGAACTTCCGCCTGTGCATTGCGCCGGGCGTGAAAAAAATCACCGTCAGCGCGCCCACGACGTATGTTGATTTGAGCGGCAGCAAAACTTTGCAGCTGAAAGCGACGTGCGACCCGGAGGACGCGATTGCCGATGTCACATGGTCGAGCAGCAGCAGCAAAATTGCGACGGTGGATGCAAGCGGCCTGGTGACGGCGCGCAAAACCGGCAAAGTGACCATCACTGCCACGGCGAAGGACGGCAGCAAGGTCAAGGGCAGCATCACCCTGCGTGTCGTCAGCGGCGTGACGGGGCTGACCATCGAGGGCGCAGGCAGCGTCGCGGCGGGCAAGTCCATCACGCTCAAGGCAGTGATGATGCCGGCGGATGCGACGGAAAAGGGCGTCGTCTGGTCGGTGGACTGCGACAAGAGCATCGCCAGCATCAGCCAGAGCGGCAAGCTGACGACCAAGAAAATCAGCGCGATTACGACCATTACCGTGACGGCGGTGTCCAAGCAGAACAGCGCGATTCGCGCCACCCACACGGTTACGATTCGCCCGGTGACGACGGGACTTGCGATTTCCGCGCCGCGCCTGACGATTGACCTCGCGTCCCCGACGCTTCAGCTGACGGCAAAATGCATCCCGGAGGACGCCTCCCAGCAGGTGGCTTGGTCGACCAGCAACAAGCGCATTGCGACGGTGGATGCAAACGGTCTGGTGACGGCGAAGAAGGTCGGCAAGGTGACGATTACCGCCAAGGCGACGGATGGTTCGGGCCGCTCGGCGAAAATCACCCTGACGGTCGGCAGTGCGGTCGGTACGCTGGAAATCCGCGGCGCAAGTGCCGTCGCGCAGGGCAAGACCATCACGCTGAACGCCGTCATCACCCCCGCTACGGCGACGAACCAGAAGGTTATCTGGTCGGTGGATTGCGGAAAAGACATCGCGACCATTGACCGGCATGGGCGCTTGAAGGCTGGCAAGGGGTTCACCGCGCCTGTGACCATCACGGTAACGGCGGTCAGCGCGGAGAACAGCGCGATTACGGCGACGCGCACCGTGCAGATTCTGCCTCCGGTAACGACGGTTGCCATTTCCGCGCCGAGAAACTACATTGATGTGGACGGCGAGGACAAGACGCTTCAGCTGACGGCGCGCGTTTTGCCGGAAGATGCCGCGCAGAGCGTCACTTGGTCGACCAGCAACAAGCGCATTGCGACGGTGGATGCAAATGGCGTTGTGACCGCGCTCAAGGCGGGCACAGTGACGATTACCGCGACGGCGACGGACGGCACGGGTGTCCGCGCGAAGTTCACCGTCAAGGTACAGAAAACGGTCAAGTCGCTGACTATCAGCGGCGCGGCAAAACTCGGCGGCGGGCAGTCCACGACCATCAAGGCGACGATTCTGCCCAAGGATGCCGCGAATCAGAAGGTTATCTACTCGCTCAATTGCCCCGCGAGCGTCGCGACGATTTCGACCAGCGGCGTGCTGACCACGAAGAACGTGACAGAAATCACGACGGTAACGGTGAACGCCGTCAGCGCGGAAAACAGCACAATTTCCGCAACGTGGACGCTTGTCATTTACCCCAAGACGACGAAACTCACCTTGACGGCAGCCAGCAGCTGGATTAACGTTGGCGCGTCGGTGCAGCTGCATGTGTCGGCAACACCCGAAACGGCGCAGATGCCCGTCCGCTGGCGCAGCAGCAACACCCGCGTTGCGACGGTGGATGCAAACGGCGTTGTGCGCGGCCTGAAGGCGGGCACGGCGACGATTACCGCCCGCACGACCGACGGCTCGAACAAGCGCGCGTCGTTGCGCGTGACGGTCGGCATTCCGGCGACGGGCGTGGTGATTACGGGTAATCGCATCGTCCGCGCGGGCGCGACGCTTCGGCTGATGGCGACGGTGCAGCCCGCGAACGCCACGGTGAAGCGTGTGACGTGGGCGGTCAACTGCCCCGCGAGCGTTGCGACGATTTCTGGCGACGGGAAGCTGCGCGTGTCCGCAAACGCGGAAACACAAATTGTCCTCGTCACCGCGACGGTGAATGACGGTCAGCGGGTGAGTGCGGCATACCCGGTGTACATTCAGGGCAAAGCCCCGGTGCTGCCCACGCCGACCACCCCGGATGCGCCGGAAAAGTAAGCAGAATAAAGAACAGACCAGCATGGTGTGATGCCGTGCTGGTCTGTTTTGATTGTGGATGTTTTTTGAATTTTGGTTACTGCCAGGAACGCTTCGCTGCCTGCGCCTTGTTGACTTCTTCCTTTGAGTAGGCTTGACGAGAAACAGTTGGGGCGTTGCCCCAAACCCCACAAGGGACGCTGTCCCTTGACCATGCAAGGGGCAGACGAAAAGGGACGAAGTCCCCCCTTTTTTTGACCCCTTTTCGCGATTGAGTTGGCTTCTTCTCCTTGCTTCTTCCGCGTGTTTATCCATTTAGCCTTCCAATGCAAACGGCGCGAGCGGTAAGCCGTTCCGCCCAAACAGCGACACTTTCCCCCAATTCACATATGCATACCTTACCTTCGCCGGGTGGAGCACCGCCACGCTCCGCAAGCGCATCTCCGCCCCATCCAGCGTCACCGACTGCACAGGGTGATACGCCCCGTCCTCCCCGGCAATCTCCAGCAGCAGTTCGCCCGTCTCCCGGCGCAGCACAGGTGCGCTCAGCGTGACAACGAGCGTATCTCCCTGCGTATACTTCCCCAGCGCGCGGGGGGATTCCGGCGCGTCCATGCCATAGACGACGCGCAGGGCAACGTCGCACAGGCGCTCACCGGGGGTACGCTTGTCGGTCGGGTGGATGTTGTCGAACTCGCCGCAGTCCAGCAGAATCGCCAGACCGCCGGGCTGGAGGGCGCTCGCCGCGCGTGCCTGTGCAAGACGCAGGCGCGCCCAGTCGTGCTTATCCTCGTCGCCGGCGGCAATCCACATCGGCAGCTGCACGTTGAGGAAGGGGAGCGAATCGTCGCGAAAGAGCTGACGCAGGCGCATCACCATGGCGGTCAGCAGCACGTCGTAATGCTCGGTTTTCGCGGTGTCATCCTCACCCTGATAATACAGAATGCCGGTCAGCGTCGCGGGAACGACGCGCTTTGTCATCGTTTCAATCAGCCCGCCCGGACGATACGGCGAACCGGGACCAACCGGCGGATGCCAAGGGCAGGGGCCGACGGTTTCGTTGATTTCCGGCCACGAGATACCGGGATTGTCCTTCTTCAGCTGAGCAACATGCGCATTCCATGCGTTCATTTCAACCCAGAAAGCATCTTCCTCCTGCCGCCACTGATCGAAGGGCTTGTCGCCGCCCTGCTCACGGTAGCGGGTGATGTAGCGCTGCCCCTCGGCGGTTGCTTCCAGCGCTTCCTTGTCCATCCAGCAGGTCACGGATGTACCGCCCCAGTAGCAGTCAATAATGCCGATAGGGCAGTCAATCGTCCGCGCGAGTTTGCGGGCGAAGAAGTACGCGACGGCGGACATATCCCGCGCATAGCCGGGGCGGACACGCTCCCAATGAGACGCGGCTTCGGCTGCAATCGCGTCGTCATCCCAGACGCTCTTTTTCGGGACGTTGAAGTAGTGTACCAGCGGGTCGTCATGCGCCGCGATTAAATCTTGCCCCTCGTCGGCGTTTTGCAGTTCCAGCTCCATGTTGCTCTGCCCGGACGCAAGGTAGACTTCGCCAACCGAAATATCGGTGGATGTGCACGTTTCTGCCCCGCAGGTGACGGTCAGTGTGCAGCCGGTCGCCTGTTCCATCGGCGGAAGATGCAGGAGAAAGCGTCCGTCGCGCGCTGTGCAGACGCCTTCGGAGAGAATCAGCCCATCCGCCGTCGTCACGCGCCCGGTGATAGTTTGCCCATCCGCCGCCGTACCCCAGACGCGCACTTCCTTGCGGCGGCACAGGACAGCGCCATTGCCAAACAGGGGCGCAAGTTTGAATTCAATCGCCATTAGTCGTCCTTCTTTCCCATAAACGCGAGATTGTGCGAGATGAGCAGGCAGCGCTGGCGCACGCAGTCCGGCGAACGCAGCGGGTCTTTGGGCGTGTGCAGCAGATAGTCGCACAGGCGGTCAATGTCCGTTTCGGCAACGTGCAGGCGCGTGTCCGACGAAGCATAGTAGATGTACACCTTGCCGTCGTCATCCGCAATCGCGCCGTTGGAGAACACGACATTGCTCACGTCGCCCACGCGCTCGTGCCCCATCGGGCCAAGCAACATCCCCGACGGCTCGGCAATCACGCGCGACGGGTCATCCAGCGCCGTCATGAAGGCGTACAGCACATAGCGCAAACCTGCCGCCGTGTTACGGACGCCGTGCGCGATGTGAATCCAGCCCTTGTCGGTGCGAATTGGCGTTGCGCCCGCGCCGTTTTTGCTTTCGGTGATGGTATGGTAGCGGCGCAGGGAAATGATTTTCTCCTCGTCAATGACGGGATGCTCGATATCCTTGCACAGCCCGAAGCCGATGCCGCCGCCCGAACCCGTCTCGATGAAATCATCCATCGGACGGGTGTAGAAGGCATATTGCCCGTCCACAAATTCGGGGTGAAGGACGACATTGCGCTGCTGCGGCGAACGGAGCGTCTTGAGGTTCGGCAGGCGCTCCCAGTTCTGCAAGTCCTTCGTGCGTACGATGCCCGCCGCCGCAACCGCCGCGGACAAATCGCTGCTGGTGCGGTCTTTGCTTTCGGAGCAGAATACGCCGTAAATCCAGCCGTCTTCATGCTGCGTCAGGCGCATATCGTAGACGTTCGTTTCCTCCGCGCAGGTATCGGGGAGGACGACAGGATAATCCCGGAAGCGGAAGCCCTCAGTGGGCTTGTCGGATTCGGCGACGGCGAAGAAAGACTTGCGATCCATCCCTTCGACGCGCACGACAAGGCAGTACTTGCCGTTCAGCTTGATTGCGCCGCTGTTCATGGTGGCATTGACGCCCAGCCGCTGCATCATGAAGGGGTTCGACGCGGGGTCAGCGTCGTACATCCAGAAGGGCGGGATGTGCTCGCGGGTGAGGACGGGGTAGCGGTAGCGGGTATAAAGCCCGTTATAGAAGTGGTCATTGGCGGGGTTCGGGCGCGCGATGAGGCGCTCGTAGGACTCCATCAGGGAGGAAAAACTGCGGATTTGCATAGCAGTGGTCGCTCCTTTGCATTGTTTGTTTAGTACAGGTGCTAAGGGAATTGATTTTGATTGTGGCAGGGGGAATCGCCTCCGCGGAGGCGACAAGGGGGCAATGGAAACAGACGAAGTCTGCGGTCGCCCCCTTGACCCCTTCGCAGTGCACACTCCTGTTTATTGATTTGTATTGCTGCTTAGGGACGAACGGCACACCAACTAAATTTGTTTCGATAAAGCTCAACAAACTTAGATGGGGACGCGAAGCAGTCCAGAGGGCGACCGCAAAGCCCTCTGGTCGCCTCCGCAGAGGCGAAATCTCTGCATAAAAATGGAGATGTACGCACTCGTACATCCCCGCAAAATCAGAAATCGTCCTGCGCGATGTCGTCGCCCCATTGGAGCTTGGAGTGCGCCTTGATGTAGGTGACAACCTCGTCCACCGTGGTGAACGCCAGACCGACGTTGGTGTCCGCCGCACCGTAGTAGATGGCGATGCGACCGGTATCGCCGTCCTGTAATGTAGCGCAGGGGAAAACGACGTTCGGCACGAAGCCGGTCGTTTCGTAAGGCTCTTCCGGCGTCAGCAGGTGGTTTTCGCAGCGGTACAGCACCTTCGACGGCTCGTTGATGTCCAGAATCGCGCCGCCCATGGAGTACACGAAGCCGTTGCAGGTGGTCGCGACGCCGTGGTAGAACAGCAGCCAGCCTTCGGTCGTTTCAATGGGGGCAGCGCCGCCGCCAATCTTGACGGATTCCCACCAGTTGCTGCCGCGGCCCATCACATGGCGATGGTGTCCCCAGTACTCCATGTCGGGCGATTCGGAGATGAAAATATCACCGAAGGGCGTGTGGCCGGAGTCGGACGGGCGGGACAGGAGCTTAAACTTGCCGTTCACCTTGCGCGGGAACAGCACGGCGTTGCGGTTGAAGGGGATGAAGGGGTTCTCGATGCGCGTGAAGGTTTTGAAGTCCTTCGTCTTCGCCATGCCGATGGCAGCACCGTAGAAGTCGGTGCACCAAATGATGTAGTAGGTGTCATCCACCTTCACCAGACGCGGGTCATAGGCGTAGTGCGGCATTTTCGGGTTGCCGTTGTCATCCACAAAGGGCACTTTTTCGCGCTCGACGTCCCAGTGAATGCCGTCCTTGGAATGTCCGAGGTAGACATATGGGATGCCGTTGACCTGCTCGCCGCGCAGAACGGCAATGTAGCCATCTTCCCACGGCACAACGGCGGAGTTGAAGATGCGGGCAATTTCCGGCGTGGGATTGCGCCCCATGACGGGGTTCTCGCTGTAACGCCAGACGGGGGAGGAAAGCTTGTAGTCAACCGGCTTCTCCTGCCACGGAATGTTGGGAAGGGAGGGGACGTTGAGCATCTTGACAGCCATGTGTACATACCTCTTTCTTGGTTGTTTAACGGAAAGCGGTTGCTCTCCGGGATTAGTGAATGACAGACACCGGCGCGGCGGAATCACGGAAGACGCATTCGCCGCCAATCACCACGCGCCCGATGGTTTTGCGGTCGCCCGCGCAGCGCTCGCCAATCAGCTTGACCGCCATGCGGCACATCGCGGGGCAATTGACACGGAAGGTTGTCAGCGGCGGCGTGTTTCCAGCGGTCGGGCAGAAATCATCGAAGCCCACGACGGAAATGTCCTCCGGCACGCGGTAGCCGCGGCTTTGCAGGTCGGTAATCAGCGCCTGCGCGGACATATCGCAGTTCACGACGAACGCAGTCGGCATTTTCTCCGGCAGCTGGAAGGTGTGGAACGTGTTCCCTTCTGGGCTGCGGTCGGAAAAAACGCATTCGGGGCGCACGGGCAAATCCTTCATCAGCATTGCGGAAAGGAAACCGAGGTAGCGTTCCATGATGGAGGACGTTGCCTTGATATCCCCGACGAAGCCGATGTCCCGATGCCCCTGCTCAATCAGCCAGTAGGTCAACTGCGCCGCGCCGAACGCGTTGTCGCTGACAATGGCGTCAGTGGTGACAAAGGGGTCGTGGAAGTCCAGACAGATGACGGGCATTTCCTGCCGCGTCAGCAGCTGCATATACGGGGAGGTTAGCTGCCCCAGACAGATGAGCGCATCGACGTGGCGCGAACGCAGGAGATTCGGCAGGGTCAGCGCGGTCTGCATGTCATGCGTGACCAGCTCCATGATGCCGAAATGCCCCGCGTCGGTCAGCGCCTGCACGAGCTGCTTGTAGAAAGTTGCATAAAAGGACACGACGGAGAAAAAATTCTCCGGAATGAGGATACCGACATCCAAACCGGATGTGGGCGTGGTTTGCGGCGCGTTGGGGTTGACATAGCCGAGTTCGGATGCGCGGCGGATGATTTTCTGCCGCATTTCCTCACTCACGCCGGATTTTCCCGCGAGCGCCTTTGACACGGTGACGGCGCTGACCCCCAGCTGCCGCCCAATGTCACGCATGGTGATACCGCTCATGGTGAAATAAAACCTCCAGATTTGTGGATGTTTGCGAGGGCAAAGTCCGTTTTTTCGTTGGCTTTCGGATTCCTTGATGATTTTGTGCTTGTTGACGCAGGGGTTTCGCCTCTGCGGAGGCGACCAAAGGGCTTTCCGATCGCCCTTTGGAAACCTTCGGTGCTCTCCTAAGTTAATTGAATTGTATCGGAAGTTTTTTAGTTAGTGTGCTTTTCGTTCCTAAGCAGCAATACAAACCAATAAACAGGAGTGTGCACTGCGAAGGGGTCAAGGGGGCGACCGCAAAGCCCCCTTGTCGCTCCCGCAGGAGCGAAATCCCTGCGCAAGGCGAAAGCACATTCAGAAAGGTAAAAACAGCATGAATGCAAGCATCAGCGCGATAGCCGATGGAACATTACGCCAGATGCTCCATCACCCGCAGGCACATGCGGCTGTTGTGGTACGGACACTTCCACTCTTCCACAATCGGCTTGTCCGTCGGGATGCCTGATTCGGTCAGCGACCAGAACCACTCGCTGTTCGGACGCGGGTCAACGAAGGCGCGGCGGATGTAGGCAAACTGCGCTTCCGCCTGCCTCAGCCAAGTGGATGCGCCTGTCAGCTCGTAGGCATTCAGGAAGCCCAGCACCGTCTCCGCCTGTACCCACCAGACACGCGTGTGGTCAACTTTGCCCTCGACGACTTCGTTCTCCAAGCCGTGGTCGGTGAATGCGCGTTCGCGGACAGCTTCCGCCAGCGTCAGGCACATGTGCAGATACGGCGCGCGGTTTGATTCGGGCAGCAGCGTCTCAGCCGCGTCCCAAATCAGCCACGAGGCCTCAATGTCGTGCCCGAAGGACTGCATGTCCAGCAAAGAGCGATAATTGCGGTCGTAGAAGACCTCCAAGCGGCGCTTGCCCGGATTGTACATCACGTTCAGGAAACGCTCTAAGCAGACTTCTCCGGCGCGGCGCACAGCTTCGTCCGGCATGGCGCGGTATAATTCCGCATAGCCCTCCAAAACGTGCAGCAGCGTGTTCATCGTGCGGGACGCCGTCTCGTGGCGCTCCATCAGCTTCGGGTTGTCGGACAGCTTTTCGTTGCCGACGGGGGTGAAATCCGGCTCGTAGGCCTCGCCGTAGCCGCCCGCGTCGCTGCATTTCGTCTCAATCAGGCGGAAAAGTGCCATCGCCTTGTCGCGCGCAGGGGCGTAATCCGGGTCGCTTTCGCCGATGGCGCGCATGTACGCCGCCAAGCCGTAAATCGCGAACGCCTGACAGTAGGTGTGCTTCGTCTTGTCCAGCGGCTCACCGTCCGCCGTCACCGACCAGTACACGCCGCCGCGCTCACTATCCTCAAAATGCGGCAGGAATGCGAACGCATGGCGCGCATAGCGCAGCAGGGACTTATCGCCTGTCACCCGCGCCGCCGTCGAGAAAGTCCACAGAATGCGGCTGTTGAGGATGCAGCCCTTGTGCGCCCCGCGCTCCACGGACAGGTCATGATTCACATAGCCGAACCAGCCGCCGCGCTCCCAGTCGGTCAGGTTCTCCCAGAAAGGCAGAATGGTCGTAAGCAGATGGTGCGAACAATCCTGACGAAACATGAAGCATTCCTCTCTTCCTGTTAGCTTAACAGTTAGGTATATGGGTATTATAACCCGGAAAAATGTCCTTGTCAAGCGGCAAAAGGAGAAAAAAGCTGATAAATATGGCGAAATTTTCACCGAAAGGAACAATAAAAGGAAACGGCGCATAGCTAACATGTAAACCAATCGGAAAGCAGGAAAAAAAGCCGTGCAGGGGCTTGCTTTCACGGCGGAAATGTGGCACAATATAAGGTAGCATTGTGTGTAAACATGGTGCTGCTTTTGCAATTTGAAATTTGAAACTGGGAAAGAAATAGTGGAGGAAATCAATCAATGGCGGAAACACAGAAAATCGTCATTCTGAATTTCGGCGGACAGTACACGCAACTGATTGCGCGGCGCGTACGCGAATGCCATGTGTATTCCTGCGTCCTGCCCTATGACGCGAGTCTGGAGACGATTCGCGCGCAGAACCCCGTGGGCGTGATTCTCTCCGGCGGCCCGGCGAGCGTGCTGGAACAGGATGCCCCCCGCTGCGACGAGGGCGTGTATCAGCTGGGCGTGCCGGTGCTGGGCATCTGCTACGGAATGCAGCTGACGGCGTATTTGCTGGGCGGCACGGTGGAAAAGGCGGCACAGCGCGAGTATGGCCGAATCACCGTGACGATGGACGATAAGACGAGCCTGCTCTCCGGCATGTCGGATGCTTCCTCCTGCTGGCTGAGCCATACTTATCAAGTGAAGAAGTGCCCGGCTGGTTTCCACCCGATTGCGCACAGCACGAACTGCCCCGTTGCGGCGATGGCGAACGACGACCGGCGCATCTACGGCGTGCAGTTCCATCCGGAAGTGACCCACTCCGACGAGGGACGCGCGGTCATCGAAAACTTCCTGAATATCTGCGGCTGCGTGGGCGACTGGTCGATGGAAACCTACGCGCAGACGGCGATTGCCAACATCCGCGAAATCGTGGGCGACAAGGGCACCGTGCTGCTGGGACTTTCCGGCGGCGTGGACTCCTCCGTCGCGGCGGCGCTGATTTATAAGGCCATCGGCGACCGCCTGACCTGCGTCTACGTTGACCACGGCTTCATGCGCAAAGGCGAAACCGAGCAGGTGGTGAATGTGTTCACGCACACCTTCCCCGTGCGTCTGGTTGCGTCCGACGCCAGCAAAATCTTCTATGAGGATTTGAAGGGCGTTTCCGACCCCGAAACGAAGCGCAAGATTATCGGCCGTGACTTCCTGAAAGTATTCAAGGCGGAATCCGAAAAGCTCGGCAAGCTGGACTACTTCGCGCAGGGCACGATTTACCCGGACGTTATCGAGAGCGGTCAGGCGACGGGCGCGGCGGTCATCAAGAGCCACCACAACGTCGGCGGTCTGCCCAAGGAACTCGGCTTCACACAGCTGATTGAGCCGCTGCGGATGCTGTTCAAGGACGAAGTGCGCGCGCTGGGCGAAACGCTGGGTCTCCCGCACGATCTTGTCTGGCGTCAGCCGTTCCCCGGCCCCGGTCTGGCGATTCGTGTCATCGGCGACCTGACCCCGGAAAAGGTGGAGATTGTCCGCGAGAGCGACGCGGTGCTGCGCGAGGAAATCGCCAAGGCTGGTCTGGACGCCGATATCCACCAGTATTTCACCGTCCTGACGGGCATCCGCTCCGTGGGCGTCATGGGCGACGAGCGGACGTACGACTACACCGTCGCCATCCGCGCGGTCACGACGGACGACTTCATGACCGCCGACTGGGCGCGCATCCCGTACGACGTCGTGCGCACGATTTCCGCAAGGATTGTGAACGAAGTGCCGCATGTGAATCGCGTCGTGCTGGACGTGACGACCAAGCCGCCGGCGAGTATTGAGTGGGAATAATGAAAAAGTGGATGTGAAGGGCTGCAAAACCTTGAAAACACGCACTTTTTCAAAACAGGATTGCCTGTTTGGTAGCAAGATGATAGCAGCCGCGGTGTTCGTGCTATTCTGATGTGTCGGATGGCGCGAATGGCTTGCGGGTGCTGGAATATAGCTTTATAGGATGAAAAAGGCTCTGCTGACTTCCGTGAAGGAAGAACGGCAGAGCCTTTTGCTATTACTCGGATTGATTTGTAGGGAAATTGGTGAATATATCGGGGGGGATATGGTGCCAGTGACCGATACCTCATTTGTGCGGTGTTGCCTTAAAATTTTACCATTGAGAGTATTGACAAAATAGAGGAACTTATGTACACTAAATATGAAGTTCAACCGTTCAAATTTAATATGAAGATGGAGAGATACTATGAAGAAGTGGTACGCAAAGTCAAAGCGTCCCGGACGCAAGCAGGTGGAGGTGAAGGAACATCTTTGCGCGGTGGGGGAATTGAGCAAAGAGTATGGAAGACAACTGGGCATGGAAAAAGAAGCGGAAATAGCCGGAACGGTTCATGATGCTGGCAAGCTCACAGATAAATTCCAAGATGTTTTGGAAGGAAACGCATCCAGAGTAGACCATGCAAGGGTGAGCGCTGCGTTTTTGTGGTGGCTGCTTATCAAAACGAGTAAATACGCAGGGAAAGAAACGAAAGAGTGCATAAGTGAAAAAATTGCAAGTACAAATTATGCACCCATTTTGGAAGCCATCAATGCGCATCATGGGACGCTGCTCTGCTACGACCAGCTGAAGTATTCGCTGCGTGAATGCATGACAGAGCAAAAGTGGTTGGAAGGCAATGATGGAAAGGAGGTTGCATTAACAGGAAAAGAAAATTACCGTGTGCTTGCGGAGATATTTCATGAAGAACTTCCGGACTGGAAACGAATTGGAATCAAGAATATGACGCTTGGGGAAGAAGAACGGATGCTTTGGTCGCGAATGCTGCTTTCTTGCTTGGTGGATGCAGATTACACCGCATCAGCGGAAGAGGATGGAGAAATCATCCCGGAGCCGCCGAAATGTGATGCGGAAAACTGGCTGGAGCGCTTAAATGCGCATCGGGCGGAATTAGCAAGAAACTCAACGGCTGATAAAAAACTCAATGCACTGCGGAATGAGTTGTTTGAAACGTGCGGCAGGGCGGGGGATCATGCGCCGGGGATTTACACCCTGACAGCGCCTACTGGCACAGGAAAAACGCTGGCCTTGCTGCATTTTGCGCTGCGCCAATGCCGCAAGAACGGTCAGCAGCGAATCATCATTGTGCTGCCGTTTATTACGCTGACGGAACAGAATGCAATTGAATATCGGAAAATCCTTGGGGATGACGTTTTGCTGGAAGATCATAGCCAACGGCAGCTGACAGAAGAGCAGCGAAAGTTTGCGCAGCGCTGGGATATGCCAGTCATTGTGACCACATCCGTGCGATTTTTCGAGGGGCTGTTTGCGGCAAAAGCCCCGAATCTTCGGAAACTGCATCGGTTGGCGAATTCTGTAATCATTTTCGATGAAGCGCAGAGCTTGTCTGCAGAATTGTTTCCTGCGACGCTCAAAACCATTCAGGCGCTTTGCAATCTGCCGAAGAAGAATGTGACGATGCTCTTTTCTACGGCGACACAGCCGGATTATCAATCAATCCCTAATCTTACTTGGCATGCTACGGAGATTTGTCCGAACCATGCCGATATGTATCAGCAACTTCGCCGCGTTCAGGTGACATGGCGAGTTTTGCCGAATGAGAGAATCTCATGGGAAGAAATTGCGCAGAAAATGGCGGAACAGCGGAGCATCTGCACCATAGTGAACATGAAAAAGCACGCGAAGAAGCTATTTGATGCGCTGAAATTGGTATGTGAGACGGAATCAGTATTCTACATCACGACGGAATTGTGTCCGGCGCATCGGTGCGTCGTGATAGAGCAAGTCAAAAAGCGGCTGCGCGACGGCTTGCCTTGCCGTGTGGTTGCGACGCAGTGCATCGAAGCGGGGGTGGATTTGGACTTTGACAGCGTTTTCCGCGCGCTGGCCCCGCTGGAATCAATCATTCAGGCGGCGGGAAGATGCAATCGAAACGGCCGCCATCCCGAAGGCGGGCAAGTGCTTGTGTTCCTTCCGGATGAAGACAATTTGTATCCAGATAATTGGTATAACAAAGCGGCAACGCTGGTTAGTGCATTGCATATTGAGAAACCGATTGATCTGATGAATCCGAGCGACATTCAGCGCTACTATCAGAAGCTCTTTTGGAAGCTGAAAGGGGAGAAGAAGCTGAGCGAGGCTATCCAAATGCAGGATTATGCAGGGGCTGAGAAACACTATCGCATCATCAAGAATGACGGCGTGCAGGTGCTTGTGCCATATGAACCTGAAAACAAGCTGTTTGAGAAGCTGAAGGAAGAAGCCTTGGAAAACGGCGTGACGGCGAAGTGGATGCATGAAGCTGCAAAGCTGTGCGTGACTGCATATGCGAATGATGACTTCAGCCGTTACGCAGAGCAGCTGTATTTTGCGGGTAGGCGGAATGAGAGCAGGCAGCCATCCGGCTATTGGGTGCTTCGCAGGAAGGAGGATTATCATATGGATACGGGAATGCAGTTGAAAAATGATGACTATATGTGGTGAAAAAATTCTTATATACCAGATTTACCATTGACGATTCAGACGCAATACATTATACTTACATTGACAGCACTGCTTGACGCTTTGTTTAGTACGCGAACGGGCGGTAAGCTGAGAATTGAAAAAATGTAAGGATAATGCTATCCTCTCTGCTGATTTGGCAGAGAGAAGAACATGGAGGTGATGAAGAATCATGGAGATTTCAGTGACCGTTTGGGGTGACTTGGCGTGCTTCACTTCGCCGACAACGAAAGTAGAAAGGCTTTCGCAGGCAGTCCCAACGCCATCAGCAGCACGAGGCATACTATCAAGCGTCTATTCGAAACCAAAAGAATTTTTTTGGATGGTTACAAAAATTGAGGTGCTGAAACCTATCCGCTATATCAGCGTCAGGCGCAACGAAGTGAAGTCCATATTGGGAAATAATATGGAACCAATCAGCGCAGAGGATGAGCGGACACAGCGGCAAACGGTTTTCCTGTATGATGTCCGCTACCGCATTACCGCGCAGATTGTGCCGCGGCCGGATTATCATGGTACGGTGGAGCAGCTGTATGCACAGGCTGAACGGCGAATTAAAGGTGGCAAGTGCTTTTGCCAGCCTGCGCTCGGCTTAAGGGAATGCGTTGCGTACTTCTCTGAGAGCGATCCGAACGAAAAGCCGATTCAGCAAGACATGGATTTGGGCTTGATGGTGTACGACATTTTTGACCTGCATGACGCGGAGGTTCGCAAGAAAACGCGGACAAGGCTGTCCCTGTATCATGCGGTGATGAAGCAGGGCGTCATTGAAGTGCCGCCCTATGATAGCCCGGAAGTCCTGAAGGGGGATGCGATATGCTGAGACCGCTGTACGATTATGCCATGCGTTACCAGCTGCTGCCGCCTCCGGGCATGGTGAAAAAGACGGTAAAGGCATGGGTTTGCCTTGGCGCGAATGGCACGTTCCTTGGCGTGAGGCAGGACGGCGAGGATGAATACTTTTGCCCTGACATTGGCAGCTTGGCGAATGGCAAAGACAAGTGCAATGTGCTGGTAGAAAAATACGAGGTTGTTTTCTGGAAAGATACGTCGGAAAGCAAAGTTGAGCAGAGAGAGGAAGGCAAAAAGCCGAAAGACAACACGCTTAAGCATAGGTACTTTCTTGCTTCTCTTCAGCAGGCAGCGCAGAAAGCCCCGGAATTGTCCGCCTGTGTACATTTGCTGGAGGACGAAACCTGCTGTGAACAGGTCCGGCAGGAACTGCTGCGGCTGAAGCTGAAGCCATCAGACCGCGTTTCATTTGAAATTGCAGGAACACCTATTGTTGAAATTCCGGAGGTGCAGGAATGGTGGCGGGAGTTTCGTCAGCAGTTCGCGCAGCATGGCGCGGCAGAAAGCTTGTGCCTGATTACTGGAGAAAAAACGATGCCGGTTGCTACCCTGCCGCCAATTAAGGGACTCTTGCAAGTCGGCGGACATGGGCGCGGTGACGCTTTGTTTTGCTTTGACAAGCCAGCATTTTGCTCGTACGGGCTAAAGCAATCGGCGAATGCGCCTGTTTCTGCGGAATCAATTGACGCGGTGAAAGCGGCGCTTGACCATCTCATGTCAAGCGAAACGCTTTCGCCAACGTTGGCGGGAATGCGCTTTGTCCATTGGTTTGACTGCTATGTTCCTGCGGAATGCGACCCGATGCAGCAAGCACTGGATGGCGATCCTAAGAATCAGGGAACAGAACAGCAGACGGAAGATGATGATGGATACGACGACGATGAAGAATTTGATGAAACGGTAGAAGCACCGTCAAATCCTGATGCTAAACGCGATATTGCAGCCAAACGCATCGAGAGCATTGAAAGCGGAGCAGCGACAACCGCGATTCCAGCCAGTACGCAGTATTACATCCTCCTGCTGTCCGGCGTTACAGGGCGTGTTATGGTTCGCAGCTACGACCACGGGAATTACGGCGAACTGGAGAAGAGCATCCAGCAATGGCGCAATGACTTGCAAATGGTCGATCTCGCTGGAACGGGATTCACAAAAATTAATTCGCTGAAAGCAATGATGATTCGTCTGATGCCGCTGCAAAAGAGCGAAAAGAACGTTTTCAAGCGGATGGACAAGGAGCTTTCAGGAATTACGCCAGCGGTGCTGCACGCAATCTTGACGGACAGTATGCTGCCGGATTCCGTGGCGGTTCGTGCGCTGCGATACATTCGCAATCAAATGGCCAGTGCCAGCGAAGAAGATAAACATGCGCCCGTGCCCAATGCAATGTGCTGCCAATGGCTGAAAGTATGGCTGATTCGGAAAAACAATCGAAAGGAAGGCGTGATAGAAGCTATGTATCAGGCGGAAAATACGAATGTTGCATACCGCTGCGGCGCGTGGGTCGCCGTGTATGCGAGTATGCAGCAGTTTGCAATGAGAGATGTTCAGGCAGGTATTGTACAGCGCTACTATGCATCTGCTTGTCAGATGCCGGCACTGGTGCTGGGGCAGCTGTCAATTCTCTCCGTACCGCACCAGGACAAAATCAAGGGCGACTATCTGAAGATGTATCTGGAAATGCTGGATAAGGTGACTTGTGACATTGGGGAAATCCCCACCATGCTGAACTTGGAGCAGCAGGCTTACTTTGCGCTGGGGTATCGCCAAATGACAGCGGAGTTGAATCGGAGACTCAATGAACTGCGGAAAGTGAAGAAAGAACAGAAAGCTGCGGCAGAAACGGACGAGGAGGAATAAGAAAATGGCACTGCAGAACCGTTACGAATTTATGTACTATGTTGCTTGCACCAATGCCAACCCGAACGGCGACCCGGATATGGGCAACATGCCCCGGATTGACCCGCAGACCATGCAGGGGTTTATCACCGACGTGGCCACGAAACGCCGCATTCGCAACTATATTGAGATTGCTTATCCGGGCGTGCCGGGCATGGGGATTTTCGTGCAGAAGGCGGTGAATCTGAATAAGCAGATTGCGCTGGCAAAGCGCGAAGCGGGGATTGAAGGCGCGAAAGAAAAAAATCCGGTTTATGCGGCACGCAAAAAAGCGTGTGAACTCTTCTACGATGTGCGCACCTTTGGGGCTGTGATGTCTACTGGCCCCAATGCGGGGCAAGTCCGCGGTCCTGTTCAACTTGCTTTCGGCAAGAGTTTGGATTCGGTACTGCCGCTGGACATATCCATCACGCGCATGGCGGCGGCATTGGGTGGAAATGACAAATCCTACGAGGAATATGAGAAAGCGGAACAGGAAGCGTCTGAAGATAAGCTGCGCACGATGGGACGCAAGCAGATTATCCCCTTTGGTCTGTATGAGGTGCGTGGCTTCATCAGCGCGAATCTTGCAGCGGAAACGGGATTCGATGAAGCTGATATGAAGGCGCTGTTTGAGGCGATTCTCAACATGTATGAGCATGACCGTTCGGCGAGCAAGGGCGAAATGGAGGTTGTTTCTCCGCTCATCATCTTCAAGCACGAAGGAACGGATACGAATCCTGAACAGCGCGCACGTCAAGCCAAATTGGGCTGTGCACCGGCGCATAAACTCTTTGAACTGGTGACGGTGCAGAAGAAGGTGGATTTCCCCCGCAATTATCGTGACTATGAAGCAAAGGTGGCGCTGGATAAGGTGCCTGCGGGGGTACGGATGGGCTTTTTGAGCAATCCTTATGGGGAAATTGTCTGGGATGAACTGCCGCAGGGAGAAAGCTGGTTTACCCGTGGATGACGAGCAGGAGTATCTTCCGTTATCGTGGCTGTCGCAGGCAGATTACTGTCTGCGGCGCGCCGCGCTGCTGCTGAATGAACGTGTATGGGTAGAAAATGTCGAGACGGCGAAAGGTCGCGCCGAGCATGAACGGGTTCATACACAGCGCGTGGAGCGCCGCGGCGATTTCGTGAAGCTCTACGAGAACAGTGTCTTTTCGGACGAAATGCAAATCAGCGGAAAATGCGACTGCATTGAAGCGGTGCGGGATGAAAACGGCTGCACGATTCCCGCAGTGGATTTCCCGGTGCGGCTGCTGCCGGTGGAGTACAAGCATGGGAAGATACGCGATGAATCAGAATACAAGATTCAGCTTTGCGCGGAGGCGATGTGCTTAGAGGAAATGTATCACACGACGATCCCGGCGGGCGCGCTGTTCTACATTACCGCGCATCGCAGAGTGGATGTGGAACTTGATGAAGCGCTGCGTGAACAGGTACGGCAGACTGTGCAGAAACTCTGGAAAGTCCGCCGCGAAATGCTGATTCCGTCGGCAGTTTACGGCCCGAAATGCAAACGTTGCTCGATGCAGGAATACTGTATGCCGAAGGTAAAAACATCCGCGAAGGAATATTGCAAGGCGCTTCTTCTTGAAGCAGAGAGGGTGGAGACGGAATGAAAAAATTACTGGAAACCCTCTATGTGACAACGCCAGACAGCTATCTTTTCTGCCGCAACGAGAATATCTGCGTGAAAATTGGCGGCGAAGAGAAAGCAAGCGTGCCAGCGGTAATGCTGGACGGAATCGTGTGCTTTGGGGAAATGACAGTCTCCACACCGCTGATTGGTTTCTGTGCTGAGCACGGGATTACGCTGACGTTCCTATCGTCGAATGGACGCTTTTACAGCCGCATTTGCGGGCCGGTCAGCGGCAATGTGCTGCTGAGAAAAAAGCAGTATCAAGCGCTGGATGATGATGACTTCCGCATGAAATTCGTGCAGAACCTCCTGGTGGGAAAGCTGCTCAACGAGAAAAATGTATTGATGCGCACGGCACGGACGCAGGATGCGGCAACAGCAGAGAGTCTTCGAGCAGCCTGCCAGTCTATTAGCCAGTATGCAGCACAGCTGGAGACATGCGCAGGTGTTGACCAAATGCGCGGCATCGAAGGAGCCGCCGCAAAATGCTACTTTGCGCATTTTGACGACATGATTTCCCCACAATGCCCCTTCCAGTTTGTGGAGCGCAGCAGACGACCGCCGCGCAATGAAGTGAATGCAGTCCTGTCGTTTATGTACACGCTGCAAACGCGGGACATTCAAGCGGCACTTGAAACGGTAGGCTTAGATCCAGCGGCTGGATGGCTGCACACGCTTCGACCGGGACGGCCGTCGCTGGCGCTGGACTTGCTGGAAGAGTTCCGAGCGCCGCTGTGCGATCGGCTGGCGCTGTCGCTGTTCAACAAACGTCAGCTGACGGATAAGGACTTTGAGTACGATTCGCTGGCTGTTATGCTGAACGAGCGAGGGCGCAAAACGGTACTTACCGCATGGCGTGACCGAAAGCAGGAAGAAATCACGCATCCGTATCTCGGAGAAAAAATCCAAGTTGGGCTGATTGCTTATGTACAGGCCATGATGCTGGCGCGTGTCTTGCGCGGGGATCTTGATTGCTATCCGCCGTTTGTCTGGAGGTGAAAAAATGTTGGTTGTTGTTACTTATGATGTGAATACAACAACCGAAGCGGGAGCAGCGCGGCTTAGGCGTGTAGCGAAACTCTGCGAACGCTATGGACGGCGTGTTCAGAACTCTGTATTTGAAGTCCTGCTTGATGCAGCACAGCTGACGGAGCTCAAGGCGCAATTGGCAGCGACAATTGATGCAGAACATGACTCCGTTCGCTTCTATCGCCTTGGCAACAGTTACAAGGAGCGCATTGATGTGCTTGGTTGCACTGCGCGCATTGAAGCCGGGGAACTGCTGATGTTATAGCGGAAGCTGAAAACACTCTTTTCAGCGCATGTGAATCATACATGAATGGCCGACCGTCTCGCGCGGTGTGATGTCAAAATTCAAGCGATGATTCTATGAAATATCACCAAAATAATCTCGACAAATTGCGTGGCACTATTGTTAAGCCATGCTGATTTGTAAGGGTTGAACAAAAGATTTGCAGAAATTGCATATCTTTTGCCGTCGCCCCTCGCGGAGGGGCGTGAATTGAAATGAGAATGCGCCACCGACACGGATTCCGTAATCTGTCGCCCCTCGCGGAGGGGCGTGAATTGAAATCAGATATGCCCCGCATAAGCAGCAGCGTCTCGCCGTCGCCCCTCGCGGAGGGGCGTGAATTGAAATAGCCCGTTCGAAAGCCGAAGCGCAAGCAGAATTTCCGTCGCCCCTCGCGGAGGGGCGTGAATTGAAATGGTATGCAGAACACATGGAAAAGCGCGTATTTGTAGTCGCCCCTCGCGGAGGGGCGTGAATTGAAATGTAAACCTCGTAGGCATCGTATCCGCCATCGTGGTCGCCCCTCGCGGAGGGGCGTGAATTGAAATCGCACGTTAGCCCGATATGATTGATTTCTGTGCGTCGCCCCTCGCGGAGGGGCGTGAATTGAAATATTTGCATCAGCTCGCTTTCCAGTAATAAATTCCGCCCGTCGCCCCTCGCGGAGGGGCGTGAATTGAAATGCGCTGGGTCGGTATCAGCTCATATCGCACCTGACGTCGCCCCTCGCGGAGGGGCGTGAATTGAAATACGCCGTAGTATTCGGCAAGGCGGGAGAGGATGTGTCGCCCCTCGCGGAGGGGCGTGAATTGAAATGGCGCTTTCCATGTTGGAGTAAGCACTCCACGGTCGCCCCTCGCGGAGGGGCGTGAATTGAAATTTGGTACACCTTGTCTGCCTTAGCTTTGACCTTCGCGTCGCCCCTCGCGGAGGGGCGTGAATTGAAATGTGTACGTGCGCCCCTCGAACTCGATTTTGACGGTCGCCCCTCGCGGAGGGGCGTGAATTGAAATATCACCGGCGCAAAGCTGGCGATGAACTCCGTGTCGCCCCTCGCGGAGGGGCGTGAATTGAAATGCAAGGCCTGCTTGATTTGAAAGCCTATCGGCTCGTCGCCCCTCGCGGAGGGGCGTGAATTGAAATAGGCGTACCGGGAGGTTGAAGGGAAAGCCGACGTCGCCCCTCGCGGAGGGGCGTGAATTGAAATCACTTATATTGGCGAGATTGTTGCCGCCATTCAGGTCGCCCCTCGCGGAGGGGCGTGAATTGAAATACTACGACCTCATGATTAAGAGCATGGGCAACACCCCGTCGCCCCTCGCGGAGGGGCGTGAATTGAAATCCGGTGGAGGCGGCGTGGACGCTGGCAGCGCCTGCGTCGCCCCTCGCGGAGGGGCGTGAATTGAAATATGCCTCCCGGCACAAAGACCGACAACGACGGCGTGTCGCCCCTCGCGGAGGGGCGTGAATTGAAATCTCGCAGGTGTACTCGAAGAACTACCTGAAATGGTCGCCCCTCGCGGAGGGGCGTGAATTGAAATGCGTCACCTCCTGCACACTGACCGTCAGCTACATCGGTCGCCCCTCGCGGAGGGGCGTGAATTGAAATGATGCGCTTAATGCGCGCGGATGGACACAGAAGGAGTCGCCCCTCGCGGAGGGGCGTGAATTGAAATCGTTTGAGACGGGCAGGAAGATGTCCGGCACTCCTGCGTCGCCCCTCGCGGAGGGGCGTGAATTGAAATATTGTTATCCCCCCAACCACGCGGCAAGCGCATGTCGCCCCTCGCGGAGGGGCGTGAATTGAAATAAGCCCTTTTTCGCATTTTTTTGCGATTTTTTCGTCGCCCCTCGCGGAGGGGCGTGAATTGAAATTTATTGCTTTATTGCCATAGTCCGCCGCCTTCTTGTCGCCCCTCGCGGAGGGGCGTGAATTGAAATCAAGCGCTGGATTGCGAACACAATATTTTCCATTTGGTCGCCCCTCGCGGAGGGGCGTGAATTGAAATTGCCGGAGTGGCTTCCACTGCCTCCGGCGGCGCGTTCGCGTCGCCCCTCGCGGAGGGGCGTGAATTGAAATCAAATGGAAGAATATGGAGAACGTTACTTGCTGTAGTCGCCCCTCGCGGAGGGGCGTGAATTGAAATTAATTCAAAAATTCATTTTCCCAGCCGTTCGCCGTCGCCCCTCGCGGAGGGGCGTGAATTGAAATGAAGCCCAGATGCACAAGCCCCGTTGCGCCGTTGTCGCCCCTCGCGGAGGGGCGTGAATTGAAATTCTTCGCGTGTCGGCTCTTTTTCCCAGCACCGCCACGTCGCCCCTCGCGGAGGGGCGTGAATTGAAATAATCTGCCCGTTTTCCATGCTCGTTACTCCTGGTCGCCCCTCGCGGAGGGGCGTGAATTGAAATTCTTCGCGTGTCGGCTCTTTTTCCCAGCACCGCCACGTCGCCCCTCGCGGAGGGGCGTGAATTGAAATAATCTGCCCGTTTTCCATGCTCGTTACTCCTGGTCGCCCCTCGCGGAGGGGCGTGAATTGAAATCTTGGCGATTGCGGAAATGTCCGCCATCGCTGCGTCGCCCCTCGCGGAGGGGCGTGAATTGAAATGTTGTCGATGACAAAACCAGCGCGTTCTTCCTGGTCGCCCCTCGCGGAGGGGCGTGAATTGAAATCTTGCAGAGCGCGAAAACCGAAGCGTCAACCAGCGTCGCCCCTCGCGGAGGGGCGTGAATTGAAATAGCGACTTTGAGCAGGAAATGGAGCGGCGCAAGCGGTCGCCCCTCGCGGAGGGGCGTGAATTGAAATAGAACGCGGTTTCGCTGCTTAGTCGTCATCGTCACGTCGCCCCTCGCGGAGGGGCGTGAATTGAAATCGAAAAAAGCGATGAGAACCCGCATGGTTGGGAGTCGCCCCTCGCGGAGGGGCGTGAATTGAAATTTCGTCGCCTTGTGCGGAACGGTGTCGAAGTAGCGTCGCCCCTCGCGGAGGGGCGTGAATTGAAATATGAGGACAACCGCATCCCGGCGTTTCTTGTCATCGTCGCCCCTCGCGGAGGGGCGTGAATTGAAATGGCTCATCCTGCACAGGCAGGAAGCTGTCTGGAGTCGCCCCTCGCGGAGGGGCGTGAATTGAAATACAACGATTTGGAAAATCCGTCTGACAATAGCGCGTCGCCCCTCGCGGAGGGGCGTGAATTGAAATGATGAACAGGATGCCGATCTCGACGAAAAAATCAGGTCGCCCCTCGCGGAGGGGCGTGAATTGAAATGGGAACGGGTAGAAATTCTTGTGAAAAGTGGTGTCGCCCCTCGCGGAGGGGCGTGAATTGAAATGCAACAATAGTTGGGATTTCGGTGAATCCTGCCGAGTCGCCCCTCGCGGAGGGGCGTGAATTGAAATATTATTGGGGTCAGGACTTGGCGCATGTCCGCCTTGGTCGCCCCTCGCGGAGGGGCGTGAATTGAAATATAGCCCAGCGCACAGAGCGCCGCATAGGTGCTGTCGCCCCTCGCGGAGGGGCGTGAATTGAAATCATCAGCAGAACGCTCGAACCATTTGCTACAAGGGTCGCCCCTCGCGGAGGGGCGTGAATTGAAATGCGCGTTCACGCGCCAGCGCGAAAAGATGTGGGGTCGCCCCTCGCGGAGGGGCGTGAATTGAAATAAAGCGGTGCAAGACGGCAAAAAAGTGCTGATTGTGTCGCCCCTCGCGGAGGGGCGTGAATTGAAATAGCCTCGGCGGGCGGGTTGCGGTCGCGATCCGGCGGTCGCCCCTCGCGGAGGGGCGTGAATTGAAATATTGCGCTTCTTCCGCTGGCGGATGACCTCGTTCGTCGCCCCTCGCGGAGGGGCGTGAATTGAAATCAGCTCCGGCACATAATCCGGAGGACGTGCATCAAGTCGCCCCTCGCGGAGGGGCGTGAATTGAAATTGCGTCCGCAGACGGCGCACTGCTTGTGCATCACGTCGCCCCTCGCGGAGGGGCGTGAATTGGCGTGCCTGCTGGCTTTCGGGAAAGAAGGTCAGCAGCCGCGTTTTCGTCCTCTGCTTCTGCTGCAAAAAAACTTTCCGCACCCTCTTGACAAAACCGTTGGAATAGGGTATAATAATCAATGTCGCCGATAAAAGCGATGGAATGACGCGGGGTAGAGCAGCTTGGTAGCTCGTCGGGCTCATAACCCGGAGGTCGTAGGTTCAAGTCCTACCCCCGCAACCATTTGGCTCAATAGCTCAGCTGGCCAGAGCATTCGGTTCATACCCGAAGTGTCATAGGTTCGAATCCTATTTGAGCCACGAACGCCGCAGAGAAATCTGCGGTATTTTTTGTTTTGGGCGGAATAACAGGACATTGCAAAAGGCGCAAGCAGATGGCGCAGGTGAATCTGGAAATAGTATCAGAAATTAGACAAAAAATCCCCTTGCCAAAAAGGAAACCTCCTCGGCAAGGGAATTTGAAAATCGACGGAGGATTAGTCCTCGTCGTCCTCTTCTTCCGGCAGTTCGGCATTGTGGTACACGTTCTGCACGTCGTCGTTGTCCTCCAGCATCTCCAGCAGCTTCTGAATCTTCTGGATCGTTTCTTCGTCAGGCAGCGCAACCGTGTTCTGCGGAATCTTGTCCACTTCAGCGGTCAGGAAGGTGACACCCTGCTTCTCCAGCGCTTCGCGGACGGTGGAGAAGTCGTTCGGCGCGGTGTAGATTTCGTAGGCGTCGTCATCCACCTTCATGTCTTCCGCACCAGCGTCCAGCGCCATCATCATCATTTCTTCTTCGTCCGAACCGGGGGTGCGCTCCACCACCAGAACGCCCTTCTCGTCGAACATGAAGCTGACGGAGCCGGTCGTGCCGAGGTTGCCGCCGTTCTTGGCAAAGCAGTGGCGCACGTCGGAAGCGGTACGGTTGCGGTTGTCGGTGATGGTATCAACGATGACCGCAACGCCGCCGGGCGCATAGCCTTCATAGGTGATCTGCTCGTAGGTCACGTTGGACAGTTCACCGCTCGCCTTCTTGATGGAGCGCTGAATATTGTCATTCGGCATATTGTTGGCTTTCGCCTTGGCAATGATGTCGCGCAGCTTGCCGTTGGATTCGGGGTTTGCGCCGCCATCGCGCACAGCAATCGCGATTTCACGACCAATCTTGGTGAAAACAGCGCCGCGGGCAGCATCCGCCTTGCCCTTCTTCGCCTGAATATTATGCCACTTGGAATGCCCAGACATCAGAAAATCCCTCCTGAAAAAGTCAGGGAAGCGCCGCAAACCGGCATTTCCCGCGAAATAGTAGCTTGAAAACGCTTTATTATAGCATTTTGGTGCTTGTCACGTCAAGGGTGAGAGCCGTAATTTCGCGATTTTTTCGGGAAAAAACAGGGCAGAAGCGCGTTCTTCTGCCCCGATATCGTATGTTTATTGCACTTCGTACGTCCCGACCTGCTCGGATGTGCCGAAGCCCAGCACTTCGCTTGTCGGGCGGGAGTTGGTCTTGCCGCCGTCGTAAGCGCCAATCTGGTTGAGCTGCTTGCCCATGAAGACCATCACTGCCGTCTGCCCGCCGTCCATGTTGAAGGCGACCTGACAGCCCTTAGCGCGCATCATCTTCGCCAGATAGCTGATGGTAACGCCTGCGGAGCGCTTCAGGCGCCCTTCGCACATGATGGCGACGTAGTGACCGGGTTCGACCATGCCGATGGCGCAGCGCGGATTCTTGTTCTCGTTGTTGGCGTAGGCGCGCTCGGACACTTTGCCGTCCAGCAGCAGATACGGGCCGAAGGAGTATACCGTCTGTACCCCCTCGTCGATGAACTCCTGCGCCGTCTTTTCCCAGCTGTGGTAGACTTTAAGGCTGCCGTCAGGCATGAACGCCAGCATGTCCAGATTCGGGAACATGGAGTTCGTTACCTGCTTTTCGGTGTACGGGTCGTCATAGAGAATGCGCCCATCGCGGATGACAATGCCCGTGTGGCGGTTGTTGTTCACGGCGACGCGGTAAGTGTAGTAGTCCGTGTTCATCGCAAAAACGACGTTGTGCTTCTTTGCGGTTTCGGTCGCGTCCACACGCACTTTGCCCATCTTCTCCGGGTCGTTTTGCACCGTGCGGAGCATTTCGCCCGCGTCCAAATCGCCGTACAGATCCGCCTCAAACCACGTCAGCGGCTGGGTTGCGTCGTATTTGCGCTGGATGATGACTTTGCTGGTCTGGCTGATGTAAATCCACAGTCCCTCGTCCTCGGAAGAGTAGAGGTATTCGCCTTCATCGAGGAAACCCTTGGCGTTGAGGGCGGGCATGTGCGCCATGTATGCGGGCACTTCGGTGAGCGCGGGCGTTGCCTCTACGTTGTTTGCCGCCGCATCGTAAGAACCGGGCGCGTCGTAGATGTTTTCGAGGAAGTCGTCTTTGCGGACATCCTCGCCTACGGTCGTGAACGCCAGACCGAACACGCGGTTGTCGTACTTCGTGCCCGTTTCGGTGACGCTCATGCCGGAGGATGCCTGCGTCTTGTGCAGGGTATAGGCTTCTTCCGCCAGCTCGATGCCGGTCGCGCCATTCATGCTCTTGAGCGGAACCGTCCAGTCAAACGTAATCTGATTTTCGGGGTACAGGTGCAGGTACAGCTTTTTGACCTGCCAAGTGCCGTATGCAATGGTGGACGCGGTGAACTCATCCTCGTTTGCTGCCAACGCAATGCAGTTCTGGGCGGCGTCAGCAATCATCATGTGCTGCTTGTGGCCATACTCGCCATTGGTGTCCTGCGTTACAACGACTTCCGGTTTGTACTGCCGATACAGCCCCACAATCCATTCGTTGACTTTGCCTTTGCCGCCCGCAGTTTTATAGGCTGCTTTGAGATTTTTGGCATAGCTGTCCTTGAAATTGCCAATGACCGGATACGTCCGCACGCCCATGTGCCACAGACCGTTGAGCAGCTCGGAGGAGCGGGTGGTGTTGGAGCGGCTGAAGTACGCCACAACCACCTTGCGCTGCTGCTCGACAGCGTAGGTGGGAATCGCGCCGCCGAAGAAAATCAGCTCATCATCCGGGTGCGTGGAGAGGAAGAGGATATCCGCCTTCTCCTCCGTCGGCTGCCATACCTGCACCCAGTCAGGCAAATCGCCCTCAGAAAGCACAAACAGGTCGTTGATGCGCAGGGCGGTTTTCTTCTCGCTTGTCACCGCCAAGCGGACATGCTGCGCGGGCTGCGGCAGCGCAACATACGCGTGGAGGAAGCGCGTGTCGCCCGGCACGGCGGTGAACCAGTCCTTGCCGTCGTCGCTGGTCTGGATTTCCCACGATTCAGGCATGTTGCCGAAGCAGACATAAAGCCCGGCAATTGGCTTGCCCTCCGGCGCGGTAATTGCGATCCATGGGGTTTTGATTTTGTTGCTCTCCCAGTAAGAAGTATACTTCTTGTCCGTCATCAGCGTGTATTTCCGCCCGGAACTGCACACCTTGAACTTGCAGTCCTCTGTGATATCATTCGCTTCCGCGGCGAAGGCAACGCTCAGGCTCAGCGCGAGCAGCGTCAGCAGCGCTATCAGCCATTTCTTCATAATCAATGCCATTCCTTTCTATGATACTCCAACCTGAAGAATAGCATAAAAAGAAGGCGATTGTCAACGAAAACCGGCAGAAGAATGGAAAATTTACAACTTCCGTCCGCATTCGCTGTTGACGGAAGGCAGGGAGCATGGTACAATGCAGCGTAGGAAGGGGGGAGAAGCATGCAACAGCCGCGCATCTTTTTTGCCGTGGCGCTGCACGAAAAGTACGCGCTGCCGACAGATGCGCTGTATACGCCAATTCAGGCGGGCGCGGCGATTCATCCGCCGCTGGGGCTGATGCGCGACGACACGGGCGAAAATATCAGCGCGAAGAACGGCAGCTACTGCGAACTGACGGTGCTGTACTGGATGGCGCACAATGTTGATGCGGACTGGTACGGCTTGTGCCATTATCGGCGCTACTTCTCCCTCCGCAGGACAGGCTGCCCGCAAAAGCGCATTCTGACGCGCGCGCAGCTGCTGCCCCTGCTTGATACGGCGGATATTTTTTTGCCGAAAAAGCGGCACTACTGGCTGGAAACGAATTTCACGCAGTATGCCCATGCGCACCACGAGGAGGATTTGCGGAAGACGCGGGCGGCGCTTGCGCGGCTGCATCCGGGGCAGGAGCGCGTGTTTGACCGCGTGATGGCGCGCCGATCCGGGCATCGGTTCAACCTGATGCTGATGCGCCGGGACGCGCTGCAAAGCTATGCATCGTGGCTCTTCCCCCTGCTGGACGCGGCGGAAATTGATACGACGGGCTACAGCGCGCGGGATAAGCGGGTGCATGGTTTTCTGGCGGAGCGGCTGCTGGACGTGTGGCTGGCACAGCAGGATTACCGCGTGAAAGAACTGCCCGTGGCGCATCTGGAACGGCAGCACTGGGGAAGGAAGATTGCAGCGTTCCTGCTGCGGAAAATGGGCATCAAAAACGACCGAACGGCGCGGTGAAGCGGGTTCGGTCGTTTTGCTGAAAAAATATATTTTCGTAGCATTCTTGACAAACGATTAACGAATGATATAATAATATTATCATAAGCATGCAAACTGTATGCGGAAAGAAGGATTGGTTATGAAAAGAAGAGCACTTTCAACGCTGATGGCGCTGTCCCTGTTCTGCGCGGGTGGGGCAGCAATGGCAGACGGCGCGTATACGCCCGGAACTTACACGGTTTCTGCGGACGGCAACAACGGCGCAATTACCCTGCGTGTTGAAATGACGGCGGATGCGATTGCGGATATCAAAGTCGTGTCACAGAGCGAAACGGCAGGCTTGGGTGATGTTGCCATCGACAAGATGATTGAGGCTATCCTTGTGGCGGGCAATACCGACGTTGATACGGTCAGTCAGGCGACCGTATCCAGCGAAGCAGTGATTGCGGCAGTGAATGCGGCGCTATCTCGCGCGGAAAAGGGTGAAGTGGACACCGTGGCATCTCCCGTGGCAGAAGCGGTGACGGAAGAAACGTTTGCCGACCAGTGCAAGGCGGCGGGCATCGACTTCACCTACGAAGACCCGAATGCGTCAATTTACGATTTCCAGACGACGGATGCGGCTGTGGACGTTATTACGCACGCGTCCGGCAAGGCGAAGTATGTGGATGAAACGGACGGCCCGTGCATCCGTACCCCGCTGGATCTGGCGGCGCGCTCGGCAGTGAAGGTCAAGGTCTACTATTGGATTGCGGATGAAAATGGCGTTTCGACGCTGGAGGAAGCCGCGAAGCTCGAAAATGCGCAGTATGTCAGCGTACCGTTCCCGAATGACGGCGGCAAGTACGCCATCAAGCTGCAAAGCAATGGCTTGGGCACGAATACGGTTGTGACCATTGACGAGAACAACGAGCCGACGGTTGCTATTTTCGGCTTGAAGTACACGGTGGATGAGAACGGCACAGATGTTTACACGTCCTGCGCGGTGATGGCGGAAACGGCGACGTACCGCAACCTGATTGCGGGCAGCCCCATTGTCATCTCCTACTATGAATACAATCCCTTTACGGAGAAGAAAATCGGCATTGGCGCACGCAATGCGGGCGCGCGCGTGCAGTGCGAACTGGATCAGCAGCGCAGTATGCTGACGACGATTCCTGCCGAGGGCGAAACGGCGCAGAAAATCAGCGTTGCGGACTATCTTGCGATGGACGAAGACGCACGGAATGCGATTCAGATTAAGTATATCACGATGGTTGCAAAGGTAGTTGCCTTGTACTCCATCGGTTGATACCCAAATAGCAAAGGGCTGCCATGCACAATCTGCACGGCAGCCCTTTTTACAATGGCACTTTTCCAAAGCCCAACACGCGGGCATTGCCTGAGAGTAGTACCAGTTCAATCGCGCGAAAGGGAGTCCAGAGGGTCGAAGACCCTTTGGCAGGGTCAAGGGGCAGCGCCCCTTGGGTTCCTCCAATCAACACGCGGAAGTTGTATGAAAAAGTCACCAACTCAATCGCGCGAAAGGGTCAAGGGACGAAGTCCCTTGCGGGGTCAAGGGGCAGCGCCCCTTGGGTCACCCCACCCACACCGTCTCTTTCAGCAAGTCCTCGTCCTTCGCGCTGTGCCCCGCCATCAGCATGAAGTCGCCCGGCGCGAAAACACGCTCTTCCGCACGGTTGATGTAGGTGAACGCGGTGCGGTCGAGATGGAAGGTGACTTCCTGCTCCTCGCCCGGCTGCAGAAGCACCTTGCGGAAGGCAATCAGCTGCTTCACAGGCTGCATCACCTCGCATACGCAGTCGCGCAGGTACACCTGAACCGTCTCTTCGCCCGCAATGTCGCCCGCGTTGCGCACCTTCACCGACAGCGTGAGCGAATCCGCATCCACCGCCAAATCGCGGTAGACAAACGGCGCATAGCCGATGCCCTCGCCAAAGGTGAACAGCGGCTCGGCAGGCAGGTCGCTGTAGTGTCCCCAGTGCCAGCCGGGGAGATGGTTGTAGTACACCGGCACCTGCCCCGAATGGTGCGGGAAGCTGATGGGCAGCCGCCCGGACGGATTCAGCCGCCCGAAAATCGCTTCCGCGACCGCCTGACCGCCGAACATGCCGCCGTTGAAGGCACACACGAGCGCATCTGTCGAATGGGCAATTTCCGGAATCGCCAGCGGCTTGGAGGACAGCAGCACCGTCACCAGCGGAATCCCCAGCGCACGCAGCTCGCGGTAGAGCTCCAGCTGCCGCCCGGATAGGGCGAGGTCGGCGCGGTCTTTCGTTTCGCCGTACTGTGCGTAAACATCGCCCACGACAAGCACAATCGCATCCGCATTCCGGCACGCAGCCACCGCACCCGGAATGTTGTCAGCATCCGAAGGAAGCACGCCGCACCCGCGGTGGTACACAACATCGAAATTCTCCTGCGCGCCGATGGCCTCGATGCCCTCGCGAATCGTCACATATGGGCGGACGGCGGGGCGGTTCGGGATGAGTTTGGGATGCGTGAAGTACGTCCAGTCGCCATACTGCGCGCGAATGTCGTCCGCGCTCGCACCGATGACCGCCACACGGCGGACGGATGTCAAGGGCAGGGTGTGCGCGTCGTTTTTGAGCAGGGTGATGGACTTGCGTGCCGCCCGAAGCGCCGCCTGCTGATGCTCCTCGCACCCGATGCACCCCGGACGCCCGCTCTTCTCCGGCTGCGCCAGCAGATTCATGCGGCACTTGACGGTCAGAATGTGGCGCACCGCGTCGTCCAGCACGGCTTCGTCGAGCTTGCCGGAGCGCACCGCGTCAATCGCCGCATCGTAGAAGCCGAGGGAGGTCATCATCATGTCGTTGCCTGCCTTGGCAGCCAGCACGGACGCTTCGGGCATGTCCGCCGCGACGTGCTGGGCGGTCAGAAGCGAATGGCAGTTGTTCCAGTCGGTGACGCTGAAGCCGTCAAAGCCCGCGTCGCCGCGCAGAATCGCCTTCATGCTCTTCTCGTCGGCGGTGAAGGGCGTGCCGTCGATGGAACCATATGCCGTCATGACCGTTGCGCACCCTGCCCGGAACGCCTTCTCGAACGGCGGCAGGAACGTCTCGCGCAGGCGGCGGTACGTCATTTCCGTGTCGCAGGCATCGCGCGCACCGACCGCCTCGCCGTAGCCGATGTAGTGCTTGGCGCACGCCAGAATATGCTCGCCGTCGGACAAATCGTCGCCCTGATAGCCGCGCACGATTGCTTCGCCTAATTCACCCGCCAGATAGGGGTCTTCGCCGAAGGTTTCGTCGACGCGCCCCCAGCGGGTGTCGCGCCCCAGGCACAGCACGGGCGAGAACGTCCAGTGCAGCCCGTCGGTGGCGACTTCGCGCGCCGTCACTTCGCCCATTTCGCGCGCGATGTCCTTGTCCCACGCGCAGGCGCAAGATAGCTGCGACGGAAAGATGGTGGCGTGGTCATTCAGCCCATGCCCGTGGATGGCGTCAATGCCGAACAGCACGGGGATGCCCAGACGGCTATGGAGCGCCGCCTGCTGCACCTCGCGCGCGTCGTCGCCCAGAACGTGCAGGAACGAACCTGCGCCGAGCTTTGCCCAGCGTAATGCTTCCTCGCGCCCGACGACGGTGTAGGGAACCTGCACCATTTGGGCGGCTTTTTCTTCCAGTGTCATTTGGGACAGCAGGTTTTCCACCTGCTGGTGGATGGCTTCGTTGGAAAGCATGGAGAATCCTCCTTTTTGGCGTGAATCGTTTTGGCACCGTGCGTGGAATACCCTCATGATACAGGCAAAAGAGAAAAAAGGCAAGCGGGGGAGCGGGGAAAATTTTACGAAAACGATTGAGAAGTCAAGAAAAAACAGACGTTTGGGCTGATTGCACGGATTTTCGGAAAAGTTTTCGGATATTTTTTTGCGTTTGCGCAAGGATTTTTCACTTGTTTGTCGTACTCTTTGAGTGGAAAATAGTATTGTTCTTTTCATTCTTGAAAGGAGTATGCGATGAATCGGGAGCGTTATTTGCAGGAAATCGACGCGGTGAACGCAGCGGGAAAATATCACCCGACGTGGGAATCGCTCAGCACCCATCCTGTGCCGGACTGGTATCGGGAGAAACGGCTGGGTATCTTCCTACACTGGGGCGTGTTTTCTGTTCCGGCGTATCATGACTGGTACGCGCGGAACATGTACATCAAGGGTTCGCCGGAATACGAGTACCACTGCCAGCATTACGGGCAGCCGAAGGATTTCGGCTTCAAGGATTTCATTCCGCAGTTCAAGATGGAAGCGTTCGATCCGCAGGCGTGGGTGAATCTGTTCCGGGAAGCGGGGGCGGATTACATCGTGCCGGTGGCGGAGCATCACGACGGCTTCCAGAATTACCGGAGTGAGCTGTCCCACTGGAACGCGGCGGAAATGGGCCCGCACCGGGACATCATGGGCGATTTGCTGGTGGAGGCGGAGCGTGCGGGCATGACGCTGGGCGCATCGAGCCACCGCGTGGAGCACTGGTGGTTCCTGGGGCATGGGCAGGAGTTTGACAGCGACATCAAGCAGCCGATGCACTTGGGCGACTACGCATGGCCCGCCATGCCCGAACGGGAGAATCAGGACTTGTTCTCCGAGCCGATGCCGACGGATGAGTTCCTGACGGACTGGCTGCTGCGCTGCTGCGAAATTGTCGACCGCTATCATCCGCGCATCCTCTATTTCGACTGGTGGATTCAGCATTCCGCCGTTAAGCCGTACCTGCAGCGCTTCGCCGCGTACTACTTCAACGTGATGGAAAGCCGCGGCGGGTGCGTTATCAACTACAAGCACGACGCATTCCCGTTCGGCATCGGCGTGCCGGACATTGAGCGCGGGCAGTTCGCGGAAGCGAAGCCGTTCCTGTGGCAGTCGGACACGTCCGTCATGCGCGGCAGCTGGTGCTACTCTGTGCAGCCGGACAAGGCGGTCTACAAAGCGCCGCAGGAGATTGTGCAGGACTTGCTGGACGTGGTGAGCAAAAACGGCCGCCTGCTGCTGAATTTCGGCCCGAAGCCGGACGGCACGTTGGCGGACAAGGACGTTGAGATCCTGCACAAACTGGCGGACTGGATGCGCGTCAATGACGAGTGCATCCACGGAACGGGCTTGTGGCGCATCAATCAGGAAGGCCCGACGAAGATTCAGGAGGGGCAGTTTGCCGACGGCGCGTCCCGCAACTTCACCAGCGAGGACTTCCGCTTCACCTGCCGCGGCGGAAACATCTACGCGGCGTGCATGGCGTGCCCGGCGGACGGCAAGCTACACATTCGCTCTCTGCGCGAGGCGGACGCGAGCCACTTGCCGCTCTGGCACGGCATTGTGCGGAAGGTGGAGGTGCTGGGCAATCCCGCGCAGGTCGCGTGGACGCGCGACGGCGAAGCCTTGCATGTAGACTTGGGGGATTACCAAAGCGACATGCCGGTTGTGGTGAAAATCATCACGGACTAAAGACGGCGGTTTCCGCGCCCTGTGCGCATGAAAAGAGCCATCAATATGATCATAAAGGAGAGCATCAACATGCGTTTTACGCAAGGTTACTGGGTCATCCGGCAGGACTATGTGATGTCCTACGCCACGCAGACCGTGCGCGTCATCAAGAGCGACAAGGAGCTGCACATCATCAGCGCCTGCCGCCCGATTCGCCACCGCGGCGATATTCTCGACGGCGGCTCGCTCGACATTGTGTTCACCGCGCCGCGCAGGAACATCATCCGCGTGCAGGTGACGCACTTTGCCGGCACGCCGCGCAAGGATCCTCAGTTTACGACGTATGAGGAGAACGTGACGCCTGAAATCCGCGAGGATGACGACTACGCCTACTTCACCTCCGGCGACCTGACTGCGCGCGTCAGCAAGGGCGGCAACTGGGCGGTGGACTATATGGTCGGCGACCGCATCCTGACGACGTCCGGTTGGCGCGGCATGGGTCGTGCGCTGAAAAAGGACGGCACGCCCTGCTCGCTTCTGCCGCACGGCACGTCCTACATGTCCGAGAGCCTCCAGCTGGACGTGGGCGAATGCGTCTATGGTCTGGGCGAACGCTTCGGCGCGTACGTCAAGAACGGTCAGACGGTTGATATGTGGAACGCGGACGGCGGCACGGCGTCGGAGCTGGCGTACAAGAACATCCCGTTCTACATGACCAACCGCGGTTACGGTGTGCTGGTGGAGAACGCAAGCGACGTGTCCTTTGAAGTCGCGACGGAAAAGGTGGAGCGCGTCCAGTTCTCGCACGAGGGCGAAACGATGGTCTACGACGTGATTTACGGCGGCACGCCGAAGGACACGCTCGACCTGTACACCGCGCTGACGGGTCGCCCGGCGCTTGTGCCCGCGTGGTCGTTCGGTCTGTGGCTGTCCACCTCTTTCACCACGAATTACGACGAGCAGACGACTTCCTCCTTCATCAACGGCATGGCGGAGCGCGACATTCCGCTGTCCGTGTTCCACTTCGACTGCTACTGGATGAAGGGCTTCAACTGGTGTGATTTCGAGTGGGATCACGACACATTCCCTGACCCGGTGGGAATGCTCAAGCGCTACCACGAGAAGGGGCTGCATATCTGCTGCTGGATTAACCCGTACATCGGTCAGGCGTCGCCGCTGTTCAAGGAAGGCATGGAGCATGGCTACCTGCTGAAAAAGACCGACGGCAGCCTCTTCCAGACCGATATGTGGCAGGCGGGCATGGCGATTGTCGATTTCACCAATCCGGATGCCTGCAAGTGGTACGCTTCTTACCTCTATAAGCTGATGGACATGGGCGTGGACTGCTTCAAGACCGACTTCGGTGAGCGCATCCCGGTGCGCGACATCCGGTGGTTCGACGGCAGCGACCCGGTCTATATGCACAACTATTACACCTACCTGTACAACAAGGTCGTCTTTGACGTTGTGAAGGATCGCAAGGGCGAGGGCGAAGCGATTCTGTTCGCCCGCAGCGCGACGGTCGGCGGTCAGCAGTTCCCGGTGCATTGGGGCGGCGATAACTCCGCGACCTACATCTCGATGGCGGAAACGCTGCGCGCGGGTCTGTCCATGAGCCACAGCGGCTTCGGCTACTGGAGCCACGATATTTCCGGCTTTGAGTCCACCGCGCCGGCGGATGTTTACAAGCGCTGGGTGCAGTTTGGCCTCTTGTCCTCCCACAGCCGCCTGCACGGCTCGACGAGCTACCGCGTGCCGTGGCTGTTTGACGAGGAGAGCGTGGATGTCTGCCGCAAGTTCACCAAGCTCAAGTGCCGCCTGATGCCTTATCTGTACGGCAAGGCGGTGGAGGCGCACGAACACGGCGTGCCGATGATGCGCCCGATGATGCTGGAGTTCCCGGATGACCCGGCGTGCGATATGCTCGACCGCCAGTACATGCTGGGCGATTCGCTGCTCGTTGCGCCGATTTTCCGCAAGGACGGCGAGGTGCAGTATTATCTGCCCGACGGAACGTGGACGTCCCTGCTGGACGGCGGCAAGGTCGAGGGCGGCCACTGGCAGACGGAGATTCACGACTTCATGTCCCTGCCGCTGATGGTGCGTCCCGGCACGGTGCTGCCGCTGGGCGCGCATGACGACCGCCCGGATTACGACTATCTGGACGGCGTGGAGCTGCACGTTTACCAGCTGGCGGACGGCGAGAGCGAGACGGTTGAAATCCCCGACACGAAGGGCAACGTCGCCGCGACCTTCACCGTGACGATGAAGGATGGTCAGGCGCAGGTCGAAACCGATTCTACGAAGCCGTATACCGTGGTTGTGCATCAGTAAATAACAACAGCCCTCTGGCGCAGGATGCTTGCGTCAGAGGGCTGTTTGCGTAATATGCGATATTGTTATTATGCAATCAATGTTGTGCAGAGGGTTTCGCGTCTGCGGACGCGACAAGGGGGCAATGGAAACAGACGCATGTCTGCGGTCGCCCCCTTGACCCCTTCGCAGTCGCCTCCCATGTTACTTGGTTTTTATCGTTACAAGGGCGACAAAAAGGAAAACAATGGTTCTTCACGGAATCTTGGGGGAAGAGCAGCTTGGGGGCGCGTCTGCGGACGCG
>ERZ824473.670-NODE-670-length-58266-cov-6.877772_pt1 | contig 58266 bp, 54 predicted proteins | sample MGYA00519874_ERZ824473 | MGnify/ENA primary metagenome ERZ824473 (study PRJEB31778, sample SAMEA3449151) | human gut metagenome | biome: human gut; feature: human-associated habitat; material: faeces | place: United Kingdom | collected 2010/2012 ... | reverse complement strand
AGCTACGAAGAGCCGGGCAATGAAGAAACGGAAGCTCCAAGCTACGAAGAGCCGGGCAATGAAGAAACGGAAGCTCCAAGCTACGAAGAGCCGGGCAATGAAGAAACCGAGGCACCGGGCAATGAGGAGACGGAAGCTCCTTCAACTTCAGGTACCGGTCAGCAGATCGCAGACTATGCAGTACAGTTTGTCGGCAATCCATACGTATGGGGCGGTACCAGCCTGACGAACGGTGCAGACTGCTCCGGATTTACCCTTTCCGTATTTGCTAATTTTGGAATCGGGCTTTCCAGAACGGCAGAATCACAGTCCTACGGCGGAACATCCGTTGATTTTGGCAGCCTGCAGCCGGGCGATCTGCTCTTCTACAATTCGACAGGAAGCATCGATCACGTGGCAATCTACATCGGCGGCGGCCAGATCGTGCATGCAGCAAACTCGAGAAAAGGAATCATTATTTCGGACGCGTACTATCAGACGCCGGTGTGTGCAAGAAGATACTGGTAAGAATCACCGGACTTTTCTGGTATTCACTTCGAAACGAACCCTGATATTTATAGGAAAGAATACTGCGGTAAAGGTGAGAAGCCAGAAAATCCTGACGGAGCATTTGCCCGGCGTTTGCTGAGGACTGACTTTCATCGCCCCAGTATTCCTCTAAAAGAGAAGCAGCCTTCGCTGGTTTTACGATCAGCGGAATCCGGCTGCTTTTTTTGATTTCATGAAGCAGCGGGGAAGCCTCAGAGCGAAAACCGAGCACCTTTGCGTAATAGATCATGTCATCTGCACGGAATGCACGCAGGTCTTCGGTACGAAGGCCGAGAATCAGGTGCAGAAGCGCGCGCTGAATCCGAACCTGTGTCAGCTGTCTCGTCTTGAGCAGTTCTATGATCTCACCGTAGGAATGCCCGATGCAGGAAAAACGAAGCTTTGCAATACGGTCAGACAGGTCGGAGGAGATGTCGAGGATGTCAGAGAAATCATCGCGTTCTAAAAGCTTCGGAATCAGAAACGGGAGCAGATCGTCCGGAGAGACGGGAGCCGCAGCAGCTTTCTCAAAGAGAGAATGGCAATTGGTCGGAACGTAAGTGAGTATCTCGGCGGGTAAGTTCTGATCCGTTCCTTTTTTCTGTGAAAACCGGTCAGAATCAGAGATATGAAAAAGTTTCGATTCCCTGATGCCGGTGATGTCACTGCGAGGGGAAAAGAGACTCTTATCTGGGACGGAATCTGAAGATTTCGGGCAGGAAGCCGTAAGCAGTGCCTGCCGTAGCGCCGTCGCCGAGCAGAAATTCCCCTCAAGCGCCGTGCTGTCATATCCGTTTCCCTCTCTTCGGATTGGAAGAGGACGGATCGCAGAAGAAAATTTCTGCAGCGCCTTGCAGTATTCGACGCCGAGCACGTTGTTCGGGGTACCAAGCAGGGAAGCGAGGGCAGGATCTTCCGCCTGCAGTGCCTGGGCACGCGCCTGCGGGAATGTTTTTCCGGCGCGAAGCAGGCCTTGGAGACGCGTACGGTAGGACTCCGGTTCATTCAGGAGAAAGTCCGCCGCGCACGCAAAGAGAGACGTGTCAATATTATTCTCAGATTCAGAAAAAACATGGCTGTCAGAAGGCTCATAAAAGGATGAGACAGGCGTTCTCGAGGCCTCACTCCCGAAACACAGCGCATCCACGACGCCGAGCCGGTCAAGCAGTGCTACCGCGCCTTCCGCAAAAAATTCCGCGCTTCCGCAGGCATAGCAGACGGGCAGCTCGAGCACGAGGTCTGCGCCGGCGCGAAGTGCCATTTCCGTGCGCATATATTTGTCAAAAACAGCCGGGGTGCCGCGCTGGACAAAGTCAGGGCTCATGACGATGATGGCGTAGTCGGCGCCCGATTTCTTTTTCGCCTCTTTTAAATGATATTCATGTCCGGAGTGAAACGGATTGTATTCTGCAATGATGCCGACAGTACGCATGAGCAATGTCTCCTTTTGGGGTGAGGTTATCCGCACTGCATCGGTAAAATGCAGGCTCTTTTGTTTTCTTTTCAAAACAATACAGATAAAACCCATTTTATCAGACAAAAAAGCGCTGTGCAACGCAAATTTCATCTTGTCCGCTGTAAGAATTTGGGTTATAATCGAACTAGCTGAAACATGATAACTGTATACCTGTGCGCAAAAATGGTTACTGTTCAGAGCCAACCTCCAAAATGCTGCGCATTTCGTCGGTGTGGCCTATCCGCCAAAGAAAATTTCAAAAACAGCTTTAAAAATGCAAGCATTTTACAGCTGTTTTATGAAATTTTGCTTGGCTCTGAACAATAACCAAAATGAGTCAGCAGACGGCTTTGCCGGGCACGGGGAAAGCGACAGTTACAATACGAAAGGAGTCCATGAGTCATGGCAATTATTGATGTTCTGAAAGAGAAAGCAAAAGCAGACAAAAAAACGATTGTATTACCGGAGTCTGAAGACAGAAGAACCTATGAGGCAGCTGCAAAGATCCTCAAAGAGGGTATCGCAGACATTATCCTGGTAGGCAGCGAAGAGGATGTAAAGAAAAACGGCGAAGGTCTTGACCTGACAGGAATCAAGGTCGTAGATCCGGCTACTTCTGACAGAACGGCTGCATATATTGACAAACTGGTTGAGTTAAGATCTAAAAAGGGTATGACACCGGAGCAGGCAAAAGAGATCCTTCTGAATCAGTACCTGTACTACGGCGTTATGATGGTAAAGATGGGCGATGCAGACGGTATGGTATCCGGCGCATGCCATTCTACCGCTGATACATTAAGACCGTGCCTTCAGATCCTGAAGACAAAACCGGGTACAAAGCTTGTCTCCGCATTCTTCCTGATGGAAGTTCCGAACTGTGAGTTTGGCGAGAACGGCACATTTGTATTTGCAGACTGCGGTCTGAATCAGGATCCGACACCGGAAGAGCTGGCAGCAATCGCAGCATCATCCGCAGAGTCTTTCCGTTCCCTCGTAGGCGCAGAGCCGAAGGTAGCATTCCTTTCCCACTCTACAAAGGGAAGTGCAAAGCACGCACTGGTAGACAAAGTGGTAGAGGCAACAAAGATCGCAAAAGAGCAGAACCCGGATCTCAAACTCGACGGCGAGATGCAGCTTGACGCAGCAATTGTTCCGAGCGTAGGCGCTGCAAAGGCTCCGGACAGCGACGTTGCAGGCAAGGCAAACGTCCTGATCTTCCCGAACCTTGATGCAGGAAACATCGGATACAAGCTCGTACAGAGACTGGCAAAGGCAGAAGCATACGGCCCGGTTACCCAGGGTATCGCAGCTCCGGTCAACGATCTGTCCCGTGGATGCTCTGCAGACGATATCGTAGGCGTAGTAGCAATCACAGCAGTACAGTGTCAGAATAAGTAATAACTAGGATAAATAATAAAAGGTAATCTTAAGAGCCAGATAAAATTTCGGGATACAGAAGAGGAACAGCTGTATTTTGAAAGCTGGCTCTAAGTAGTTACATAAAAGAAAAAGATATACACAAACCCCAGGAGGATATTAGAAATGAACGTATTAGTAGTCAACTGCGGAAGTTCTTCCCTGAAATTCCAGCTGATCAATTCCGATACAGAGGCTGTTGCGGCAAAGGGTCTCTGTGAGCGTATCGGTATCGACGGAAGACTGGTATATCAGCCAGCAGGCGGAGAGAAAGAAATCACAGAAGCTCCGATGCCGACCCATACCGAGGCGATCCAGATGGTACTGGATGCACTTGTAAATCCGAAGACCGGTGTATTAAAAAGCTTGGACGAGGTAGAGGCGATCGGACACCGTGTACTGCACGGAGGTTCCAAGATCACACAGTCCGTTATCATTAACGACGAGGTAATCTCTGTTATCGACGAATGCTGCGACCTTGGACCGCTGCACAATCCGGCAAACCTGATGGGAATCCGTGCCTGCATGGAACTGATGCCGGGCAAGCCGAATGTAGCAGTATTTGATACCGCATTCCATCAGACCATGCCGCCAAAGGCATATCGCTATGCGATTCCGACCAAGTATTATGAGAAGTACGCAGTACGGAAATACGGTTTCCACGGAACGTCTCATAGCTTCGTATCCAAAGAGACCATCAAATACCTTGGCCTTGACAAGGACAACAGCAAAGTCATCGTATGCCACCTGGGCAACGGCGCTTCCATCAGTGCGGTAGAGAACGGTAAGTGTGTAGATACTTCCATGGGCCTGACTCCTCTGGAAGGTCTGATCATGGGAACACGTTCCGGCGATTTGGATCCGGCAGTTCTTGAGTTTGTATGCAAGAAAGAGAACATCGATGTGAAAGAGATGGTTCGCATCCTGAACAAAGAGTCTGGTGTTATGGCACTGTCAAACGGCCTGTCCAGTGACTTCCGTGATCTGGAAGAGGCAATGGATAACGGCAACGAGGCAGCAAAGCTTGCAATTGATGCATTCTGCTACCGTGTAGCAAAATACGTTGGTTCTTATGTGGCAGCAATGAACGGTGTTGATGCAATTGCATTTACCGGCGGTATCGGCGAGAATGCAGATGTTGTACGTGCAAAGGTTCTGTCCTATCTTGGATATCTTGGAATCAAGATGGATCCGGAGATGAACAAAAAGCGCGGAGAGAACTTCGTACTTTCCACCGAAGATTCCAAGGTAAAGGTTGCAGTTATTCCAACCAACGAGGAACTGGCAATCTGCCGTGAGACCGTAGAGCTTGTAACAGCTGCAAAGTAAAAATTTTCTGAAAAATTTGTTGACAAACAGCTGTCATACGGGTATAATCTAAAAAGTGCGTTAAAGGAGGAATATGTCTTGGTGGACCTTACGGAAGTGCTTTTAACCGACGGCAAGGTGATAAAACGCGAGGCCGACATCACACTGCACAAGCTGTCTTACCGTTTCGGTGATTTTAAGATCAGGTGTGCGTCTCCGCTTTCTCTTACAATAGAGAATAAAGGAGAAAAAAAGCTGATGATAAGTGGCCAGGCGTCCCTTGAAGTATTGATTCCCTGTGCGCGGTGTCTGGAGCCGGTGGCTTCCAGAATAGACATTCAGTTTGAAAATGAGCTGGATGTAGAGGATAAAGATTATATTGATGGATACAGCCTGAATACTGATCAGCTTGTTCATGATGAGGCGCTGCTGGTATGGCCGGAGCGGGTGCTCTGCAAGGAGGACTGCAAAGGTCTCTGCCCGGTATGCGGGAAGAACCAGAATCTTGGTTCCTGTGATTGTGATACGACAGTGCGTGATCCCAGAATGGCAAAAATCCTTGATATTTTCAACAATGCAGGAAAATAGCGAAAGCAGTTTCCTGATAAACAGAAGCCGCAGTTTCTGTGGTTCTGATTTTGAGTAAATTAGAGCTTTAAGGAGGTGTTACCGTGTCTATCTGTCCGAAGAATAAAACTTCCAAGGCAAGAAGAGATAAGAGAAGAGCAAACTGGAAAATGACTGCTCCGAATCTTGTAAAGTGCAGCAAATGTGGAGCGCTGATGCTTCCGCACAGAGTCTGCAAGGCTTGTGGAACTTACAACAAGAAAGAAATCATCCCGGTAGAGGACTAATCCTCGTGGGAAGGTGACAGGGGATCTGCCGTACGGAGTTATCCGGCGGCAGATTTTTTGTTACCGCTTAGAGCCAAGTAAAATTTTATAAAGCGACCGTAAAACGCTTGCGTTTGTGCGGGCGTTTTTAAAATTTTATTTGGCGGATACGCCGCACTGACGAAATGCGGAGCATTTTGAACGCAGATCGCGAAGTGGGCTGTGTTCATGAGCAAGTAGCGAAAGCGGATTGCGAATGTCCGCTGTAATATGTTGGCTCTGAATGGTAACAAAAAGCGCGATAATTTATTGTTGATTTTTAGAATGATGTTTAGTATATTATGTAATAGAAATGCAGGAGGAAAAATTATGAGTGAAATAGTCCGTGTGGTCGTCGATGCAATGGGCGGCGACAATGCACCAGAAGAGATTGTGAAAGGCGCGATTGCGGCGGTCAACAATCACGAGGATATTCATCTGATCCTCACCGGCTTACAGGACGCTGTGGAACGTGAGCTGAAAAAATACACGTATCCGGCCGACCGGGTTGAGGTGGTGCCTGTTTCACAGGTAATTGAGACCGCAGAGCCGCCGGTGGCAGCGATCCGGACGAAGAAGGATTCTTCGATCGTGGTTGGTCTGACGATGGTACGCCGGGGACAGGCGGATGCATTTGTATCTGCAGGCAGCACAGGCGCGGTACTCGTAGGAGGACAGGCGATCGTCGGAAGAATCAAAGGAATTGAACGTCCGGCACTTGCGCCGCTGATTCCGACGAAAGATGGAGTGGCACTTCTGATCGACTGCGGAGCCAATGTGGATGCCAGATCTTCTCATCTTGTTCAGTTTGCAAAGATGGGTTCTATTTATATGGAACATGTTGTCGGTGTAAAGAATCCGAAGGTAGGCATCGTTAATATCGGAGCAGAGGAAGAAAAGGGAAATGCGCTGGTCAAGGAGACGTTTCCGCTTCTGAAGCAGTGTGACGATATCAATTTTACCGGAAGCATTGAAGCAAGAGAAATTCCGGCCGGAGCATGTGACGTGGTTGTCTGCGAAGCTTTTGTGGGCAACGTGATCCTCAAACTGTATGAGGGTGTCGGAAGCGTAATGATCAAAAAGATCAAAGAGAGCCTGAAAAGCGATGTGAAAACCGCAGTTGGCGGTATGCTGATCAAACCGGCATTGAAAAAGACGCTGAAATCTTTTGATGCGTCACAGTACGGAGGAGCACCGCTTCTCGGACTGAAGGGGCTGGTTGTCAAGACGCACGGAAGTGCAAAGGCAGAAGAGGTGGAGCACTCCGTATACCAGTGCGTTCAGTTCAAACAGCAGAGGATCAGTGAGAAGATTGAGATGGCAATACATAAAAACGAAGAATCAAAGTAAGGAGAGATTTTTGTTATGGAATTTGAAAAATTGCAGAGTATTATTGCTGAAGTATTGAATGTCGATGCGGATGAAATCACACCGGAGACTACATTTGTAGATGATCTTGGTGCGGATTCACTGGATGTATTTCAGATCATAATGGGAATTGAGGAAGAATTTGATATCGAGATTCCGCAGGAAAAGGCGGAAAAGATCGTATCCGTCGGTGATGCGGCAGAAGCGATCAAAGCTGCAGTTGGCTGAGAAAAGACGAAGGGGGGCTGAAACAGAGCCCCCTTTTTATGGTATGTACGCTCGGAGCCTTTCCTGCACTTGCTTTTGCGGATGACAAAAAATCCTCTCGCAAAATCAAGCACAAAAAGACTCCGAGCGTACATAAATTGCAGCAGAAGGAAAAATAAGAAGAAAGAAAAAGCGAAGAGGGAAGAATTATGGCAGATATGAAAATTAAAGAACTGGAGCAGATGATCGGTTATACATTTCGGGATCCGCAGATGCTTCTGACTGCGATGTGCCACAGCTCTTATGCGAATGAACATCGTCAGAAACAGATGCATGATAATGAACGGCTAGAGTTTCTGGGCGACGCGGTGCTTGAGATTGCGAGCAGTGATTTCCTGTTTCATCAGTATCCACAGATGCCGGAGGGCAAACTGACGAAGCTGCGTGCGAGTATTGTGTGTGAGCCTACACTTGCGCTGTGTGCAAGGGAGATTCATCTGGAACATCATCTGCTGCTTGGAAAAGGCGAGGAGCACACAGGCGGGCGTTATCGCGATTCGATTGTATCCGATGCCATGGAAGCACTGATCGGTGCCATTTATCTTGATGGTGGTTTTGCTAATGCAAAAGAGTTTGTCGAGAAATTTATTCTGACGGACATTGAGCACAAGAAGCTCTTTTATGATAGCAAGACTATCCTGCAGGAGATCGTACAGCGTGATTTCAAGGAAGAAGAAATTCAGTATGTGATCATCGGGGAAGAGGGACCGGATCATGCGAAGCGCTTTATCGTGGAAGTGCGGATCGGAGAGAAGACGGCAGGCACAGGCAAAGGAAGCACAAAAAAGGCGGCAGAGCAGGAGGCGGCTTACCGTGCGATCATTGCTCTTCGCGGAAAGCAGTAAAGTATCGAAAGGAATCCACTAAGGTATGTATCTGAAAAGCATTGAAGTCCACGGCTTTAAATCCTTTGCGAACAAGATCGTGTTTCAGTTTCACAATGGAATCACGGCGATCGTGGGACCGAACGGAAGCGGAAAGAGCAACGTCGGAGACGCAGTGCGCTGGGTTCTCGGTGAACAAAGTGCCAAGCAGCTGCGTGGTGCGAGTATGCAGGATGTTATTTTTTCCGGAACGGAGCTGAGAAAGCCACTGGGGTATGCATCGGTATCGATCACACTGGACAATTCTGACCATCAGCTTGCGATTGCCTATGATGAGGTGACGGTGACACGGCGGGTGTACCGTTCCGGGGAGAGCGAATACCTGATTAATGGGACACAGGTGCGGCTGAAAGATATCAATGAGCTGTTCTACGACACGGGTGTCGGAAAAGAGGGATACTCGATCATCGGACAGGGGCAGGTCGAAAAAATCATCAGCGGCAAGCCGGAAGAACGGCGCGAGCTTTTTGATGAGGCGGCCGGCATTGTAAAGTTTAAGAGAAGAAAATATACGGCACAGAAAAAGCTGGAAGATGAAAAACAGAATCTTGTGCGTGTCAATGATATTTTAAAAGAACTGACGCGTCAGCTGGAGCCAATGGAAAAGCAGGCCGCGACCGCACGTATTTATCTCCAGAAAAAAGAAGAACTGAAGTCATATGATATTAATCTGTTTCTGACCGAATACGAACAGATCGCAAAAGAGCTGGAAGCAACCCGGGAAAAGCAGGAGGTCGCACAGACGCAGCTGGAGGAGACGAAGGCTGAGTATGAAAAGACAAAGACCGAGTATGAGACACTGGCGCAGGAGATCGAGGCACTTGCGGGACAGCTGCAGGAAAAGAGGGATGGTATCACGGAAAATCAGCTGAAAAAACAGCAGATGGAAAGCCAGATCGAGCTGTTGAAGGAGCAGATCAACACGGCACATGCGAGTGATGCGCATTTGAAATCCCGGATCACGCTGATCAATGAGGAACAAAAAGAAAAGACCGCGCAGCAGGACGAGGCGGCGCGGCAGTTATCCGAACTGCGGGCACAGGTAAAAGAGGCTGCCGGAAAAGAAAAGCAGGCGGTGGAAGCGGCGCAGCAGCTGCAGAAGACGATCACTTCGCTGGAACAGGCGGTGGCAGACGGAAAAAGCAGGATCATTGAAATCTTAAACGGCCGTGCCGGAGTCAAAGGCCGAATGCAGCGCCATGCGACGATGCTTGAGCAGACACAGATCCGCAAGGCACAGATTTCGCAGGAAGCGCTGCGGCTGCGTTCCGAGGAGTCGGAGCAGGCAGAGCGTCTGGCAGAGGTGAAAAAAGAGTACGATGCTGTGACGGACCGGATCCACATTTTGACAGAAAAGAGTGAGGTGACAAATCAACAGCTTGGCGAGGTACAGCAGAAGCTGACGGATTACAATCATACGATTGAACAGGAGCAGATCGAGTATCACAGAGAAGCATCGCGTCTGGAATCGCTGCGCAACATCACAGAGCGGTACGATGGCTATGGCAACAGTATCCGCCGTGTAATGGAGCAGAAGGAGCGCGTGCCGGGGATTCTTGGCGTTGTGGCGGATATCGTCAAGGTGGACAAGGCGTACGAAACTGCGATCGAGACGGCGCTTGGCGGAAGTATTCAGAACATCGTGACAGACACAGAGGAGACGGCCAAAAAGCTGATCGAATTTTTGAAGCGCAATAAATATGGAAGAGCGACATTTCTTCCCCTTTCCGGTATTTCCGGAAAGGGTGGGATTTCGAGTCCGCAGGCGTTAAAAGAACCGGGCGTGATCGGACTGGCATCCTCACTGGTGTATGCAGATGATCGGTATGCAGGACTTTTGCAGTATCTGCTTGGAAAGACAGTCGTGGCAACGAACATCGATGCGGCGATTGCACTTGTGCGGAAATACCGCCATTCGCTGCGGATCGTGACGACGGACGGTGAACTTTTAAGTCCGGGAGGTTCGATGAGCGGAGGTGCGTTCCGCAATTCCGGCAACCTGCTGGGACGCCGCAGAGAGATCGAGGAGCTGGAGCGCCAGGTAAAGCATCGAGGCGATGTTTTAAAAGAGATGCAGGAGCAGATCGATGCCTGCCGCACGAGAAGAAACGCGCTGCGTGATGAGATCGTAAGGCAGAAGGAGGATCTGCAGAAGGAATATATTCGCCAGAATACGGCGAAAATGAAGTGGAATGAAATAAAAGAAAAGACTGGAAATGTCACGGAAGGATATGAGAAGATCCGCCGCGAGGCCGGAGAGATTGAAGAGCAGATCCGCGAGATCAAAGACCGCCAGGATCAGGAGCAGGAGGCACTGGAAGCATCCGAGGCGCAGGAGAAAGAGACGGAGCAGGCGGTGCTTGCGAATCAGAGCGAACTGGACGCAAAGCGGGAAGAAGAACGAAGTTCAATGGCGGATACAGAGCAGCTGCATCTGGCACTTGCCAGTCTGCGTCAGGAAGAGCAGTTCATTCATCAAAATATGGCACGAATCAGGCAGGAGCAGGAGCGCCTGAGCGAGGAGCGATCACAGCATACGGAAGGAATTGCACAGGCGGCGAGGGATGTGGCCGAAAAGGAAGCGCAGATTCGTGAAATCCGCGGAACAATCGAAGCATTTGCCGGGGAAGAACAGGCGGCGCGGGAGGAGATTGAGACGCTCGGAAAGAAAAAAGACGAGAAAAACGAGGCGCATAAAAGGAAGCTGCAGGCGCGGGAGGATCTCTCAGAACGGATCAGCCTTCTGGACCGTGAGAATTTCCGCCTGAATGAGCAGATCGAAAAGATGACAGAGCGCCAGGACAGCCAGGTATCTTATATGTGGGAGGAATACACGCTGACCTTTGGCAGTGCACAGGAGTACCGTGATCCATCAAAGACGAATATACCGGATCTGAAAAAAGCGATCGCTGTATTAAAAAGCGAGATCAGAGGCCTTGGCAGTGTCAATGTCAATGCAATCGAGGACTATAAGGAACTGCTGGAACGCCATACCTTCCTGACAACACAGCATGAGGACCTGTTAAAAGCAGAGGAGGCGCTGATCCGGATCATCGCTGAACTGGACGAGGGAATGCGGATTCAGTTCAGGGAACAGTTTGCAAAGATCCAGACAGAATTTGACAAGGCGTTCAGGGAGCTGTTCGGCGGTGGTCATGGTACGCTGGAACTGGTCGAAGGAGAGGATATCCTGGAAGCAGGCGTGCGGATTACCGCACAGCCGCCGGGAAAGAAGCTGCAGAATATGATGCAGCTCTCAGGAGGGGAAAAATCCCTGACAGCGATCGCGCTTCTCTTTGCCATCCAGAACCTGAAACCATCTCCGTTCTGTCTGCTTGATGAGATCGAGGCGGCACTTGACGAGAGCAATGTCGACCGTTATGCACGGTATCTTCACAAACTGACGAAGAATACACAGTTTATCATCATCACGCACAGAAGAGGAACGATGACGGCAGCTGACCGGCTGTACGGGATCACGATGCAGGAAAAGGGTGTATCGGCACTCGTTTCCGTAAATCTGATCGAGGATGACCTGGATGCGTAAGATATAGTTGTATTTGTGAAACATCGGTGATAAGATAAAGCAGTATCAGAAAGAGAAAAATGAGGAGGAAACAGGAATGGAAGAAAAAAAGGGCTTTTTCAAACGTCTGGTAGCCGGTCTTGCGAAGACCAGAGAGAACATTGTTTCCGGGATTGATGCAATTTTTAATGGATTTTCAAGTATTGACGATGACTTTTATGATGAAATAGAAGAAATTCTCGTGATGGGGGACATCGGGATCAATGCGACGACCTCTATTATTGAGGATCTCAGGCAGAAAGTAAAAGACCGTGGCATCAAGGATCCGGCGGCCTGCAAGCAGCTTCTGATCGACAGCATCAAGCAGGAGATGGATGTCGGAGAGACAGCTTATGAATTTGAAAACAGAAAGTCGGTCGTTCTGGTGATCGGCGTAAACGGAGTCGGAAAGACGACGAGTGTCGGAAAGCTGGCCGGAAAACTGAAAGACAAGGGCAAGAAGGTGGTGCTCGCAGCGGCAGATACGTTCCGTGCGGCGGCCGGGGAACAGCTGATCGAGTGGGCAAAACGAGCGGATGTAGATATCATCAGCGGGCAGGACGGTTCCGATCCGGCATCCGTTGTATACGATGCGATCTCCGCGGCGAAAGCGCGAAATGCAGATGTGCTGCTGATTGATACGGCCGGAAGACTCCATAATAAGAAGAATCTAATGAATGAACTGGGAAAGATCAATCGAATTCTGGACCGCGAATACCCGGAGGCTTTCCGGGAGACTCTGGTCGTTCTGGACGGCACGACCGGACAGAATGCGCTCGCGCAGGCACGGGAGTTCAAGGAAGTGGCAGATATCACCGGCATTATCCTGACGAAGCTGGATGGCACGGCAAAGGGCGGCATCGCTGTAGCGATCCATTCTGAGCTTGGCATTCCGGTGAAGTACATTGGTGTCGGAGAGACGATTGATGACCTGCAGAAGTTTAATGCAGATGAGTTTGTGAATGCACTCTTTGATGTGAAGCAGGAGAATTAGCCATGGCAGGATGAAAAAAAGGGATGGGCCGCGGGACAACTGGCGGCCGGAAATGAAGAAGCGGATTTTGAAGATCCGTTTTGACTGATAAGAAAAGGACAGGTACAATAAGATGGAAATGTTGACATTAGAGGCATTTGAAGAGGCTTCCGAGTGCGTGAAGCGTGTGACGCAGGAGACAAAGCTGGTATACAGCGAATATTTCAGCAATCAGACAGGTAATAAAGTTTATCTGAAGGCGGAAAATATGCAGGTAACAGGCGCTTATAAGATTCGCGGCGCTTATTATAAGATCAGCACAATGAGTGAAGAAGAGCGTGCGAAGGGGCTGATTACCGCATCGGCGGGAAACCATGCACAGGGCGTTGCATATGCGGCAAAGGCTTACGGCTGTAAGGCGGTTATTGTAATGCCGGAGACGACACCATTGATCAAGGTAAACCGTACCAGAGGCTATGGTGCAGAGGTTGTACTGCACGGTGATGTATATGATGAAGCGTGTGAGTATGCATTCCAGCTGGCGGAAGAAAATGGTTATACGTTTATTCATCCGTTTGATGATCCGGCTGTTGCTACCGGTCAGGGAACGATCGCGATGGAGATTGTGAAAGAACTTCCGCTTGTAGATTACATTCTTGTACCAATTGGAGGGGGCGGACTGGCAACCGGTGTTTCCACACTTGCAAAGTATCTGAATCCGAAGATTAAAGTAATCGGTGTTGAGCCGGAAGGCGCAGCCTGTATGAAGGCTTCTCTGGAACGTGGTGAGGTGATGACACTTCCGAAGGTCAGCACGATTGCGGACGGTACGGCAGTCAAGACACCGGGGCACAACATTTTCCCGTATATCCAGAAAAATGTGGATGAAATCCTGACGGTAAGTGACGATGAACTGATCGTGGCGTTCCTTGATATGGTGGAGAACCACAAGATGGTCGTAGAGAATTCCGGCCTTCTGACCGTGGCAGCACTGAAACATCTGAATGTGCGCGGAAAGAAAATCGTTTCTGTACTTTCCGGCGGAAATATGGACGTCATCACGATGGCTTCTGTCGTACAGCGCGGACTGATCCAGAGAGACCGTATCTTCACGGTATCTGTCCTTCTTCCAGATCGTCCAGGTGAACTGGTACGTGTGGCAAGCGTCATCGCCGAGCAGCAGGGCAATGTCATCAAGCTGGAGCATAACCAGTTTGTTTCCACCAACCGCAATGCGGCAGTGGAGCTGCGTATTACACTTGAGGCATTTGGCACAGAACATAAGATGAGTATTATTCAGGCGTTGAAGGATCATGGATATGATCCGGTGCAAAAGACGGCGAGCCTGTAAAAAGAAATATAAAAAGGAATGGCATCCGAGAAATTCTCGAATGTCATTTTTTGAACGCAGATAGGCATTCCCCCGCTTCAAGTGTGCGGAGCACTAGAGCGAGTCTGTTTTACAGATCAGGAGGAATTCATGGACAGCGATTATCTGGTAGAACCAATTGCAGATGCGATTCCCATTCTCTCAGGTTATATCTGCACATGTGCTGTTTTTATGTTACATTCAGTGTAATTAGAATGTGTTATACGAATTGTACATAGGATGGAGTGAGCAAAATGACAGATAAGAAGATATACTATCATCTTCCTGGATTATTTGAATTTTATGAGCTGTATCGAGTCTTTCTGCCAGTATTTCGAGAACACCGGGAATACTTTTATGACTGGTGTGAGATCGGTTCGATATATGGAGCGCCATCTGACTGTATCTGGGGTGGAGGACGTACCTCTTTTGGAGATGCAGATCCGCAGGAAGTGCTGACACTGACGCAGGAATATAAGATATCTGCCAGACTGACATTCAGCAATTCACTTTTGCGGGAGAAACATCTGCAGGATCGGAAATGTAATGCATTATGTGAACTGTTTGAAAAACAGACCGAAGTAAAAAATGGAGTGATTCTTCACTCTGAATTGCTGCTTGATTATTTACAGAATACGTGTCCGGATCTTTACTTTGTCTCTTCGACAACAAAAGTCCTGACAGATTTTCAGCAGTTTCTGGAGGAAGTGGATCGGGAAGAATTTCGCTATGTCGTACCGGATTTTCGGCTGAACAAGGTGTTTGACAAATTAAAGCAGATGGGCGACAGTCAGAAAGAAAAAGTAGAATTCCTGTGCAATGAATGCTGCTGGTTTGGCTGCAAAGACAGAAAAGCCTGTTACGAATCCGTCAGTCGGAAAAACCTGGGGGAAAGCTGCCCGGAACATCATTGCCATGCATCTGGGGCAGAAGACGGATATCTGTTTTCAAAAGCAATGACGAATCCAGGATTTATCAGTGTAACAGACATCCAGAGGGTGTATCGGCCGATGGGATTTTCTAATTTTAAAATCGAAGGCCGGGGACTTGGAAGCGCACTGATTCTGGAATTCCTGTTATATTATATGGCCAGACCAGAATACCAGATCCACGTCAGGGAAAAGATTTACCTGGATACCATGCTGGATCTTTTTTAACCCAATGGGGACGGGAAAAAGTGGTTTTCATCTCACCTGGATAGAGTGTATAATAATGAAAGAGAGGACAGGGCATGGCATTATATGCGCTTGGAGATATGCATCTGGCTTTTTCGGTAGACAAGCCGATGGGCAGGTTCGGAAAAGTCTGGAAAAAACATGAGGAAAAAATAGCAAAAAACTGCGGCGAAGTGATTCAAAGGGAAGACACGCTTGTGATCACGGGCGATCATTCCTGGGGAAGAAAACTGTCAGAGGCAGAGAAAGATCTTGATTTTATTGCGAAGCTCCCGGGAAGAAAAATCCTGCTGCGGGGAAATCACGATATGTTCTGGGATGCCAGGAAAACGTCGTCTCTGAATCAGGTGTATGCGTCCCGGCTCTGCTTTCTGCAGAATAATTATTACAGTTACCAGGATTATGCGCTTGTCGGGACGAAAGGATATACGTTTGAGGGACCATTTTTCATCAATTCGAGAGGTGAGATCATCGGCTGGAACGAAGATGATGAGAAAAAAGCGCAGAAGCTTGTAAAGCGGGAGGCCGAGAGGCTGCGAATTTCCTTTGAAGCCGCGAAAAAGGATGGTTTTAAAAAATATATCATGTTTCTTCATTATCCGCCGACGAATGTTCTGGAAAGGGAGAGCATCTTCACACAGATGGCGGAGGAGTATGGTGCAGAACACGTTGTCTATTCTCACTGCCATGGGGAAGCACGCTTTGGTGACAGCATTCGCGGGATGCATCACGGAATACAGTATCATCTGGTGTCCGGGGATTATCTGAATTTCAGACCGGAGAAGATACTTCCATAGGCGGGAATCTCATAAGGAGAGCCCCATTTGTGGAGAATGAGAGCTCCGGCAGAGTGAAAAGTCTGCCGGAGCTTTTGCGCTGGTAAATGATAAAATTCAGTTTTGGAACTCCGTCTGGATTTCAGCAATCCGGGCGAGCAGGACATCTTCCTCCATTTCAAAACAGGGAGCCAGTTCCGCTGCGATTGCATGAGGGGAAATACCGGAGTTTAAAGATCCTCCTTATTATATCATATAGTGATGATAAGCGGCAAGTTGAATGCAAAAGCACTATTTTGATTATAAAATACAACAAAATAAATATAATGTCAACAAAAACAATATAAGACAAACAGAGAATAAAAAGATACAATAGATGGAAATTATTTTACAGGTAAAGAAAAATTGTATTATAGATTCTTTTAGATGTTTTGCTTTTACCCAGCGTATAAAAAACAAATATAGGTATTATTCTGAAAAAGGCTGCGCTCCATGAAAATCACACAAAAAAGTGTTACCATAAAAAGAAGTTTTTCACGTGCGCGGGAGAAAAGGGAAACGTTTTGATTAAAAATGTAAAGATATGGAGCAGGGAGGATGCATACATGAATCGAATTCTTGTGATAGAGGATGAACCGGATATTCAGGAGGTGCTGCGGAATTATCTGCAGGCATCCGGATATGCGGTACTGGTGGCCGGAGACGGCGAGGAGGGGCTTACAGTTTTTCAAAAGGAAGCGGTGGATCTTGTGCTGCTGGATGTGATGCTGCCGAAAGTGGACGGTTTTACGGCGTTGGAGCGGATACGGAAGATTTCCGGGACACCGGTGATTCTGGTGACGGCGCGGGACAGCGTGGAGGATCAGGTGAAGGGTTTCGGATTGCTGGCAGATGACTATATTCCAAAACCGTTTGATATGCCGGTGCTGCTGTGCAAGGTGGCGGCGGTACTGCGCAGAACGGGGAAATGTAAGACGGAAACGGATAAAATGATCTGCTGCGGAGATCTGCGGCTGGATGCGGAGCGTTACCGGGCATACTGCGGGGATACGGAGCTGGAGCTGACAACGAAAGAGTTTGAGCTGTTGCGTGTTTTCATGGAAAATCCAGGCAGGGTATTCACGAGACAGCGGCTGCTTGATCTCGTGTGGGGAATGGATTATTTCGGGGATGAGCGCATTGTCGATACGCATATCAAAAATCTTCGAAAGAAGCTGGACCGTGATGTGATCCGCACAGTGCGCGGTGTGGGATACCGCCTGGAAAAGAAAGGAGAGGAGAAGGCGTGAAGCGGGTGAAAGACAGAATTGCCGGAAGTCTCTCGATTAAAATCTTTCTGCTCACGGCGGTACTTCTTATTTTAATCAGTCTTTTTACGTATTTTTGCATTGTAAAATTTCTTCCAGTGACGTATCAGAATGAACTGGAGGAGAATCTTCAGAAGGTATCGGAAGAACTGCGGGCGGAGCTGGAGCGGTACCAGACGGTCGAAGAGGCACAGAATCTGCTGGAACTTTTTGCCGCGAACAATCAGGCAAGCGTGACGCTGCTGGATGCGGCTGGGACGATCGTGTTTCCGGCAGAAGAAGCCGGAACTGCGTATGAGACGTATGTGGATGAGGACGGTGTGATCGTGCAGAGCGTGTGGCATGGGACGGTGACTGATGAGGAAGATAGCTGCGAAGAAAATATGAGAGAAGAAAGCGGAAGTGAGGTGGCAACAGAGAGCTGGAACACGGAAAATAAAGCAAATAGTCTTGAAAGCCAGAGGAATACAGAAGCAGATGAGATGGTGTCCGGTGAGAATGCTTCCATGGCAGATGAAACTTCAACAGCGGATAAAGTTTCAATAACGAATGAGGAAAGTGAAGATATGGAAGCAGTCATGGGAGATACTCTCTGGGTGGAGGGCAGCGACGCGGAATTTTATGCCGGAAAAAAGTGGTACCACGTAACCATCGGCGGAAAAGAATACACGATGCTGGTCACGGGTACGATGCAGGCGGTTCGCCAGACGGTACAGATATTAAAGGAAATGCTTCCTGCCATTTTGCTGCTGATTTTTGCGCTTGCATTTTGCTGCGCCGTGATCGCCTCCTTTTATCTGGCGCATCCGGTGCTGGAACTGGCACGTGCATCCAGAAAGATGGCCGATCTGGAATTTGATGTGCGGTGTAAGGAGAAGCGAAAAGATGAGATTGGCGTTCTTGCGGGAAGTTTGAATGAGCTGTCTGGAAATCTGTCTGCAGCGCTTGAAAAGCTGCAGGAGGCGAACCGGCAGCTTCGCACAGACATGGAACGGGAACGGGAGGAGGAGCGGAAGCGGACGGCCTTTTTTGTGGCGGCGTCGCATGAACTGAAGACGCCCGTCACAATCCTGAAGGGGCATATCGGAGGCATGCTTGGAAAAGTCGGGGCATATCGTGACCGCGACTTCTATCTGAAACGGTCTTTTGAGGTGACGGAGACGATGGAGAAAATGGTAAAGGAAATCCTGACGGTATCAAAAATGGAATCCGGCACCTGGGAGGTCAGGAAAGAGTCTGTGGATCTGCCGGAACTGGTGCGCTGTGAGGTGGCGGAACTGGTAGAGTTGCTGGAAGAAAAAAAGATGCGGCTGCAAATTGATCTGCCGGAACATTTATTTCGAATGGCAGATCGCTCAATGATGGAAAAGGTATTCCGGAATCTGCTGGTGAATGCCCTGCGGTATTCGCCGGCGGGAGAAGAAATACGGATTTTTATGACCGGGCAGGGGGAACATGTACTCTTTTATATAGAAAATACAGGTATAAAAATCCCGGAGGAATCGCTTCCGCACCTGTTTGAACCGTTCTACCGCGTGGAACACTCCAGAAACCGGGCGAGCGGAGGAAGCGGCCTGGGGCTGTATATTGTGAAAATGATTCTGGAGCAGCACGGCGGAAGCTGTGCGGCGGAGAATGGAAGGGATGGGGTGAGAGTGATGGGGAGGATGTGAGAGAGGGTTCGCTCATCCCAAAATGGTAATCCCCCTTAGCAAATAAATTTGCTTTGGGTCGCTTTATTATTTTGTTGCTGTTCAGAACTGGTTACACACAAATCACATAGTTCCTCCCTGTGGACTCCATATTCAAATTTTATGATAGGGTCAGTTCCGATGGAACAGAGAAACGGTCGGAACAATATTGAATAAGGAGTGAGATTTTTATGAAGTTCAGAAAAGCAATGACGGCACTGGCGATGAGCAGTGCGATGGTGATGGCAGTTCCTGGAGTCCTGGAGGCCAAGACGACATCATTTGAGGATGAAGGTGTTGTCTATTATAAGGTAGAGCAGGATGGAACGGTGAAGTCGATCGCGGAGGAGGATTATGAAGCGGCCCGGAAGGAGGCTGGCAGTCAGGAACAGGAGACGGAAGTGGATGTATCAGATGAGAGCAGCTACAGCGGGATCATTTTTAACGGAGAGGCGGATGGCTCATGGTATATTTCAGAGGACGATGATAGAGTAGTCATGAGCGGGGGCAAAGCTTCAGTAGGTGAGACGACAGAAGAGGATACGACGGTCATGACGCAGGGTGGCGAGAATGAAAGCGGAGCGGTTTATTTTCAGAGCGTTGAAAACAGCGCGGATGCATACGGTACGTACAGCACAAAAGAGGAAGCGAAACGGATCAAAGAATACGGGGAAGCCGGGATTACGCAGGACGACGATGGAAGCTGGATGTGGGAAGGTCAAAAAGTGCGCATCCTGCTTGATGACGACGGCAGTATTTACATGTCGAATGCAGATCAGAAAAAGGAAAACGGGGTGTATCTCTACGTGGAGCGCAATGAAAGCGGAGAGATCAAAAAGGTAAACGCCGTAGATGCAAAAGAGATCCTGGAAGAACTGGCGCTTTGCGACGCACAGAAGGATGAGTGAGAATGAAAAAAGGTGATCAGGGCTGCCGGTGTCGGCAGCCTCTTTTACTAAAATAAAGTTTGTCAATAAAAAGTACTTGACAGATCCTCTCTTTTCGGTTAAGATACCAGAGGTGATGCGAAATGGAAGAGTTTTTACAGCAGACGCTGCTCTATGATTTTTACGGAGAGCTGCTCACGGAGCATCAGCGGAAGGTATATGAAGAGGTTGTGCTGAACGATCTTTCTTATTCGGAAGCTGCTGAGATGTTTGGAGTCAGCCGTCAGGGCGTGCATGAGCTGGTGAAGCGGTGCAACAAAATCCTGAGCGAATATGAGTCGAAGCTGCATCTGGTAGAGCGGTTCGTCCAGATCCGCGAGACAGTAAAGCAGATCCAGAAGATGGCATCACAGATTGATTTCATCGATAAGGAAACACTTGCATCGGGCGTAAAAGAACTTTCAGGAAAGATTTTAGAGGAGTTATAGAATGGCATTTGAAAGCTTGTCAGAAAAACTTCAAAATGTATTTAAAAATCTTCGCGGTAAGGGGAGACTGACAGAGGCGGACGTAAAGACGGCGCTGAAGGAAGTCAAGATGGCGCTTCTCGAGGCAGATGTCAGCTTCAAGGTGGTCAAGCAGTTTGTCAAATCCGTGCAGGAGAAGGCGATCGGTCAGGACGTGATGAACGGACTGAATCCGGGTCAGATGGTGATCAAGATCGTAAATGACGAGCTGATCGCTCTGATGGGGTCGGAGACAACGGAGCTTGCACTTCGTCCGGCGAGTGAGGTGACGGTCGTGATGATGGCCGGACTTCAGGGAGCCGGTAAGACGACAACGACAGCGAAGCTCGCAGCAAAGTTCAAGTCGAAAGGACGCAGACCACTGCTGGCAGCCTGTGACGTATATCGTCCTGCTGCGATCAAACAGCTGCAGGTCAACGGAGAAAAAGTTGGCGTTGAGGTGTTTGCTCTCGGCGACAAGGAAAGCCCGGTGACGATTGCGAAGCGTGCAGTCGAGTATGCAAAAGCAAACGGTTTCAATCTCGTCTTTCTCGATACGGCAGGACGGCTTCATGTGGATGAATCCATGATGCAGGAGCTGCAGGACATCAAGGAAGCAGTTGCAGTCGATCAGACAGTGCTGGTAGTCGATGCAATGACCGGACAGGATGCGGTAAATGTAGCATCCATGTTTCAGGAAAAGATCGGTATTGACGGTGTCATCCTGACGAAGCTGGACGGTGATACGAGAGGCGGCGCGGCGCTTTCTATCAAGGCGACCTGCGGGAAACCGATTCTTTACGCTGGTATGGGCGAAAAGCTCTCGGATCTGGAACAGTTTTATCCGGATCGTATGGCTTCAAGAATCCTCGGCATGGGTGATGTGCTTTCCTTGATCGAGCGTGCACAGGATACGATCGATGAGACAAAAGCGAAAGAGATGGAGCAGAAGCTGCGCAAGGCACAGTTCGGATTTGATGATTACCTTGAGAGTATGAATCAGATGAAGAATATGGGCGGTATCTCAAAGATTCTCAGCATGATGCCTGGCGTCGGCGGAGCACAGCTTAAACAGCTGGAGGATGCGGTTGACGAAAAGCAGATGGCGCGGATCGAAGCAATCATTCTTTCCATGACACCAAAGGAAAGAGCAAATCCGGATCTTTTGAATCCATCGCGCAAACGCAGAATTGCAGATGGAGCCGGTGTGGATATCGGAGAGGTCAATAAGCTGGTGAAACAGTTTGAGCAGAGCAGGAAGATGATGAAACAGTATTCCGGAATGCTCGGTGGAAAATCAGGTAAAAGAGGCAAGTTTAAACTTCCCTTTTAACAAATAAATGTAAGGCAGATCGGCCGGGACGACTTCGGAGCATCAGGCTTCCTGAAGAGATCGGCTGTGAAATGAAATAAGGAGGTGAAATGAAATGGCAGTAAAGATCAGATTAAGAAGAATGGGACAGAAAAAGGCTCCTTTCTATAGAATCGTTGTAGCTGATTCCAGATCCCCGAGAGATGGAAGATGTATCGAGGAGATCGGTACCTACAATCCGAACACCGATCCGAGCGAGTTCAAGATCAATGAGGAGCTTGCAAAGAAGTGGCTTGCAAACGGTGCTCAGCCGACAGAGGTAGTAGGAAAGCTCTTCAAGGCAGCTGGCATCGAAAAATAATTGATTAGAGGTGAGCAGAATGAAAGAACTGGTAGAAGTAATTGCAAAATCTCTGGTCGATAATCCGGATGAAGTGGAAGTCACGGAAAAAGAAAGTGGCAAAGCACTTGTTCTGGAGCTGAAGGTAGCCCCGTCCGATATGGGCAAGGTTATCGGTAAGCAGGGAAGGATTGCAAAAGCGATTCGTTCCGTTGTAAAAGCCGCAGCTTCGAAAGAAGACAGAAAAGTAATTGTGGATATTTTACAGTAAATTCGAGTCTGTCCCGAAAGCAGGATCTGCTTTTGAGGCAGATTCTTTTGCGTCAGGGCAAAACAAGTCCGAAATGATTCAGATAGAAGAGCAAAGAAGGAGACAAGATGAACGATATTCTGCAGGTGGGGGCAGTTACCTCCACGCACGGTCTGGCCGGAGAGGTAAAGGTTTTTCCGACCACAGATGATGTGAAGCGTTTTAAAAAACTGAAGCATGTGCTGCTTGATACCGGGAAGGAACTCCTTCCGCTTGAGATCATACAGGTAAAGTTCTTCAAGCAGATGGTCATCCTGAAATTTAAAGGGTACGACAAAATCGAGGATGTCATGGGCTTCAAAGGGAAAAACCTGTTTGTGACAAGAGAAAATGCAGTAAAACTGAAAAAGAATGAGTACTTTATCGCAGACCTGATCGGTATGAAGGTATACACGGAGGATGAATCATATCTTGGAGTTTTGAAGGATGTGCTTGCGACCGGAGCAAATGACGTCTATGAGGTGAAGATGGAAAATGGAAAGGATGTCCTGATCCCTGCGATTCGTCAGTGCATTCTGGACGTGGACGTGGAAAACGGTATTATGAAAGTACATCTGCTGGAGGGACTGCTGGAATGAACTATTACGTGATGACACTTTTTCCGGAAATGATCGAGCAGGGCATGAACACGAGTATTATCGGGCGGGCGATGGCGAAAGGATTGCTGACGCTGACAACGCTTAATATCCGGGAACATTCGGTGCGTGGCGACGGACGGATCGATGATTATCCGTACGGAGGCGGAGCCGGAATGGTGATGCAGGCAGAGCCGGTCTGCCGGACATATGAAGTGCTTTCGCAGCAGCTTGGCTACCGCCCGCGGCTCATTTATCTGACCCCGCAGGGAAAGGTATTCAATCAGCAGATGGCGAAGGAATTTGCACAGGAAAAGGATCTCGTCTTTCTGTGCGGCCATTATGAGGGCATTGATGAGCGTGTGCTGGAAGAAATCGCGACGGATTTCGTCTCGATCGGCGATTACGTGCTAACCGGCGGAGAACTGCCGTCGATGGTGATGATGGATTCCATCTCGCGTATGGTGCCTGGCGTGCTTTCCAACCAGGAATCTGGTGAGACAGAGAGCTTTGCCGGAAATCTGCTGGAGTATCCGCAGTACAGCCGCCCGGAAGTCTGGAGAGGAAAGGCAGTGCCGCCGGTGCTCCTTTCCGGCCACCATGGAAATGTAGAACGGTGGCGGCGCGATCAGTCGCTCTACCGGACGCTGAAAAGCCGGCCGGATCTGATGGAGGATGTCATACTGGATAAGAAAGACCGGAAATTTCTGCAGATGCTGACGGATCAGCCTGAAATGGAAGGGGAGTATCCGATTACGGAAGAAGAAGCACGTTTTTTAAGAAAACTTCTTGCAATCCAGAAAAAAACATGATAAAATGAAACGCGTTGTGAAAAAGAGATGGTCCTCTGTTACAAATAATGTATTAAGAACATCCGAATATGAAGGAGGAACACAATGAACGATATTATTAAGAGCATCGAAGCTGAGCAGCTCAAAGCAGAAGTACCGCAGTTTTCCGTAGGAGATACCGTTAAGGTTTACGGTAAGATCAAAGAGGGAAACCGTGAGAGAATCCAGGTATTCGAGGGCGTTGTAGTAAAGAAGCAGGGCGGAAGCGTAAGAGCTACTTTCACTGTTCGCAAGAACTCCAACGGCATCGGCGTTGAGAAGACATGGCCGCTTCATTCTCCGTCTGTTGAGAAAGTAGAAGTTATCAGATACGGTAAAGTAAGACGTGCAAAACTGAACTACTTAAAGGGACGTGTAGGAAAGAGCGCAAGAGTAAAAGAACTGGTGAAATAAGAAATCCGATCAGGGACAAATACATCTTATGTATCTTGTCCCTGTTTGCGTATGAGGACCTTTTCGGTCGGAAAGGAGCCGGATGAAAAAGAAAAGCGTGATCAAAACGATTTTGCTGTGGACCTTTGAAATTCTGGTCGTGATCCTGTTTGCGTACGTACTGGTCTATTTTTTCGGACAGTCGCGCACAAATATCGGTCAGTCGATGGATGTGACACTCTCCGGCGGAGATACCGTATTACTGAACGTTCTCTCATATCGGGTCAGCGCACCGAAGCGAGGGGATGTGATTGCCTTTAAGCCAAACGGAAGCATGACGAGCCATTCGAGTATCAAACGGGTGATCGCCCTGCCGGGCGAGACGGTCCAGATTAAAGATGGAATGATCTATATAAATGGGGAACTGTATCTGGAGCAGAAGGACTATCCGGTCATTACAAATCCGGGGCTTGCTTCTGAAGAACTGAAGCTTGAAGACAAGGAATATTTTGTACTTGGTGACAATCGCAACAACAGCGTGGACAGCCGTTTTGCAGATGTGGGCATGGTGAAAAGCTCTGATATCGAGGGAAAAGTCTGGTTTGTACTTTCTCCGTCGGAACACAGGGGATTTTTGAACGGCTGACGTAGTATTCACAAACGCCGAATTGCGGAACAAATGTACCTGAAATGTCCGCATCATCAAAAAACGAGATACGTGGAAAATAATGGAGGAAAAACATGAATTATCAGTGGTATCCGGGCCATATGACGAAGGCAAAACGGATGATGCAGGAAGATATCAAGCTGATCGACCTGGTCATCGAGATCATTGATGCGCGCGTGCCGCTTTCCAGCCGCAATCCTGATATTGATGAGCTTGGGAAAAACAAGGCCCGCCTGATTATTTTAAACAAATCCGATCTTGCGGATGAAAAGAAGAACGACGCCTGGGCCGCCTGGTTTCAGGGAAAAGGCTGTTTTACCGCAAAAGTGAACGCAAGAAGCGGTGCCGGAATGAAAAAAATCCAGGATACGATTCAGGAGGCCTGCAAAGAGAAGATTGAGCGTGACCGTAAACGGGGGATTATGAACCGTCCGGTGCGTGCGATGGTGGTCGGCATTCCGAACGCAGGAAAATCTACCTTTATTAATACACTGGCCGGAAAGGCCTGTGCAAAGACCGGAAATAAGCCGGGTGTTACAAAGGGCAAGCAGTGGATCCGGCTGAATAAAAATATTGAGTTGCTCGACACACCTGGAATTTTGTGGCCGAAATTCGAAGACCAGCTGGTCGGACTGAAACTTGCAGTAGTCGGATCGATCAAGGATGAGCTGCTGCAGTCGGAGGAACTTGCGATGTGGCTGATCGCATATCTGCGAAAGGAGTATGCGGGTCTTCTGACGGAGCGCTACCAGATCGAGGAAGATGGAACGGATCTTGAGATACTGGAGCGGATCGCACAGTCAAGAGGCTGCAGGCTGAAAGGAAATCTGCCGGATTATCCGAAGACGGCAGCACTGATTGTCGAAGATTTCCGCAGCGGAAGACTTGGGCGGATCACGCTGGAAAGACCGGAGGGTGTTTAGATTTATTTGACATCTGCGACTGGCAGGGTTACAATACATGGCAGGTGACAAAACAAAAGACAGAAAGTGGTGAAAGAATGAATCAGGAAAAACAAAATGATTCTGCAAAAAACAGCCAGGACGGCGAGAAGAATATGAAAAAGGAAATCTTAAGCTGGGTATTTTATATTCTTTTTGTTGTGGCACTGACGTACGTGATCATTACATTTGTCGGACAGCGTACGCGCGTGGACGGAAGATCCATGATGAACACTTTAAGCGATGGCGACAATCTGATCGTTGAGAAGCTTTCTTATCGGTTCGGAGATCCGGAGCGGTTTGATATTATTGTATTCCGACCGTATGAAAATGAAAAGGAATACTACATCAAACGAATCATCGGACTGCCGGGCGAGACGGTTCAGATCGATGAAAACGGAAAAATTTACATCAACGGAGAAGTGCTGGAGGAGAATTACGGTGCGGAGACAATCCGCAGTGCCGGAAGAGCTTCGAAGCCGATCACGCTTGGTGAGGATGAGTATTTTGTAATGGGCGACAACCGGAACAACAGTAAGGACAGCCGCTCAGAGGATGTCGGGAACGTCAGCCGTTCGCAGATCATTGGCCGTGCGTGGGTACGGATCTGGCCGCTGTCGAAGATCGGTGTGCTGAAGCATCAATAAAGGGAAATGAAGCAGCAAAGCGGATTGTGAGTGTCAGCTTTACATCTATTTTGCTGTTTTTGGTAAAAAAAGACAGGTTTCACCGGAGGCGGTGAGCAGAAAAACCGAAGGCGGTGAAATTTGTGAAACAGGAAAAAAGAAAGAAAAGTGCGGTAAGAGAAATGATGGGATGGCTGCTGTATATGGCGATCCTTGTGGCAGCGGCATTTTTGCTGGTACATTTTGTCGGAGAACGCACAGTCGTGAGCGGAGATTCGATGTCTCCGACCTTAAGCGACGGTGACAATCTGATTGTGGACAAACTCTCTTACCGCGTTCGTGCGCCTAAACGGTTTGAGATTGTGGTTTTTCCGTTCCAGTATCAGAAGGGAACCTACTACATCAAACGGATTATCGGCCTGCCGGGCGAACAGGTACAGATTTATAACGGCAAAGTCTATATCAATGGAAAAGTGCTGGAAGAATCCGGCGGTTTTGAACCGATTCGCAGCGCAGGGCTTGCGTCCGAGGCGATCACACTGGGCGAGGATGAGTATTTTGTGCTCGGCGATAACCGCAATAACAGTGCGGACAGCCGCGAACCAAGTGTAGGGACGATTTTGAGACAGAATATGATCGGCCGGGCCGTCTTCCGAATCTGGCCGCTTGATGGCGTGGGTTTTTTGAATTAAACCGAAAAGGAAATTGAGTATGAAAAGTATTGCGGAAATCAAAGCGGAGTTTGCGGCGGTGTCTGCGGATCAGGCAGAGGCGCTTTTTATGCAGTATGCAGATGATAAACGAGCAGGCGTTGCAAAGCTGATCGAGTCAGAAAAAAGGAAGCTTCTGAAGCTGGAGCAGGAGCGCAGCCGTCTGGAGACAATGCGGATCTATGAGCATAAATATGAGGATCTTGGCCTTGTATGCGGAATCGATGAGGCAGGCAGAGGACCGCTGGCCGGACCGGTGGTGGCTGGTGCGGTGATCCTTCCGCAGGACTGCGAGATCCTTTATCTCAATGACTCGAAGAAGCTTTCTGAAAAGAAAAGAGAGGAGCTCTTCGACGAAATCAAAGAAAAAGCGATTGCATGGGGGATTGGCATGGCCTCCCCGGCGCGGATCGATGAGATCAATATCCTGCAGGCAACGTATGAGGCGATGCGGGAGGCGGTCGCGGCGCTTGACCCGCAGCCGCAGGTACTGCTCAATGACGCGGTACGGATTCCGGATCTGGCATTTCGTCAGGTACCGATCATCAAAGGCGATGCGAAGAGTCTCTCAATTGCGGCGGCAAGCGTGCTTGCCAAGGTGACGAGGGACCGGCTGATGCGGGAATATGACAAAGTCATGCCGGAATATGGGTTTGCGGCACATAAGGGGTACGGCAGTGCAGCCCACATTGCGGCACTGCAGAAATATGGCCCTTCGCCGATCCACCGCAAAAGCTTTATCGGACATTTTGTAGAGGAATGAATGAAACAGAAAAGATCTGTCGGGGGAGAGAACGGCAGAAAAGGTGAATAAACGAAAGACAGGAGCAGTTTATGAGGAAAAGGCCGCTGCGTATCTGAAAGAGAAGGGGTATCGCATTCTGGAAAAGAATTATCGCTGCCCTCTGGGCGAGATCGATCTGATCGCAGAAGAGAGCGGATATCTCGTTTTCATTGAGGTGAAATATCGGAGAACATCACGGCTTGGCACCGGGGAAGAAGCAGTGAATACAAAAAAGCAGCGGCGCATTCTGGGCGCAGCCAGATGGTATCTGATGGAGCATGGGATGCATCTCTGCCGTTTTGATGTAACAGCAATCAACGGAACAGAAATTACTTTGATCCGAAATGCCTTTGAATGCAGGTAACCATTTCTCTGTCTCCAATGTGCGGGACAGGAAGCGGGAGGCTTATGTCAGTGAAAGCTTGCAGTCAGTGAAACGGATTGCAAATGTTCGCTTTATGAGAGAGAAAGTCAGGAGAGTAACGATTGAAAGAAGAAAGAATGCTGATTAGGAAAAAACGGGAGCGAAGCGTTATGCAGGAGCACGAGAAGAATGGTGTTCTTTATTTTACGTTTTCAAATCTGGATCAAGTTTCGGATATATTTGTTCACGCATTCAGCAGCCGCCTTGGCGGCGTGAGCACAGGAGATCTGGCCACAATGAATTTCAGCGTGAATCGTGGCGATACGAAAGAAAATGTGAAGGAAAATTATCGCCGCTTTGCTGCGGCTGCTGGCTTCCGGGCAGAAAATCTTGTCTGTTCGGATCAGACACATACGAATTATGTGCGTGTTGTGACGGAGTCGGACCGAGGAAAGGGCTTTGACCGGGAGAAGGATTATCACGATGTGGACGGGCTGGTTACGAATGTTCCTGGGCTGGTTCTTGTGACGTACTATGCGGACTGTGTGCCGCTGTTTTTTGCAGATCCGGTGCACCGGGCCGTTGGACTGTCTCATTCCGGCTGGCGTGGGACTGTGTCGGATATTGCGGGAGAGACGGTAAAAATCATGCGGGAGACGTACGGGACAAATCCTGCGGATCTGCTTGGGGCGATCGGCCCGTCGATTTGCCAGGATTGTTACGAAGTGAGTGAGGACGTGATCCTTGAATTTCAAAAGAGGTATGAACCATCGCTGTATCCTCTTCTTTACACGGAAAAACCGAATGGAAAGTATCAGTTGAATCTGTGGGAAGCCTGCCGGCAGAACATGCTGTGCGCAGGTCTTTTGCCCGGGCATATTCAGGTTACGGATCTTTGCACCGGCTGTAACCCGGAGATTTTGTTTTCTCACCGCGCTTCCAAAGGACACCGCGGAAATCTGGCCGGATTTCTTGGCGTGCGGGGATAAACGGAATCGATTGCTTTTTTTCGGGAAATTCTGACATTTTCTGTGATTATTCTTGACGCACATTTTACAAAATGTTATAAATGAATGGAAACTGCTGATGTTTCGATGAAAATTGAGCATTGGTGTGAAAAACAAAAAATTATTTGTGGAGGATGGCTCATCTATGTATGAATACGACAATCTGGAAAATCTCATGCCGGTAGGTCCGCTGAAGATCGCGGCGCTGGAAGGCTGTCGGGAATTTGGAGAAACGGTCAACCGTTATCTGATACAGACCCGCAAGGAGACGGCGCAGGCGAATGCAGCGCTGGCAAGGATGCCCGGTTATATCGAAGATTCGTACCTGCTTGACTGCAAGTGCCCGAGATTTGGTTCCGGTGAAGGCAAGGGACAGATCAATGCTTCGGTGCGCGGTGCAGATCTGTACATTCTGGTGGATGTCTGCAATTACAGTCTTACGTACTCTGTTTGCGGTTATGAGAATCATATGTCACCGGACAACCATTTTCAGGATCTGAAGCGTATCATTTCAGCTGCGACCGGAAAGGCAAAACGAATCAGTGTGGTTATGCCGTTTTTGTACGAGGGACGCCAGCATAAGCGTACCAAGAGAGAGTCGCTGGACTGCTCGCTCGCTTTGCAGGAGCTTGTGAGCATGGGCGTTTCCAATATTATTACATTTGACGCGCACGACCCGCGTGTGCAGAATGCGATTCCGCTGAGCGGATTCGATTCCTTTATGGCAACGTATCAGTTTTTAAAGGCACTTGTCGATACCGTAGAGGATTTCCAGATCGATAATGACCATTTGATGGTCATCAGCCCGGATGAGGGCGCGATGAGCCGCGCTGTTTATTTTTCCAGCATCCTCGGCGTAGATATGGGTATGTTCTACAAGAGAAGAGATTATTCAACAGTAGTAAATGGCCGCAACCCGATCGTAGCGCATGAATTCCTCGGCGATTCTGTGAAGGGCAAGGATGTCATCATTGTCGATGATATGATCTCTTCCGGTGACAGTATGCTCGATGTGGCAAAGCAGATCAAGCAGCGGGGTGCAAAGCGTGTATTTGTCTGCACGACATTCGGATTGTTCACGGATGGCCTGGAGCGCTTTGATGAATTTTATGAGAAGGGTTACATTACAAAAGTAGTGACAACAAACCTGAATTACCGCATGCCGGAGCTTTTCGCGAAGCCGTATTATGCAGAGGCGGATATGACCCGTTTCCTGGCAATGATCATCGATCATCTGAATCATGACGTGACCTTAAGCAAGATTGAATCACCGACGGAAAAGATTAACGAGCTTCTGAATTCCATGCGGATCCTGAAGCAGAAATAAAGCAACTGCGAAAGAGGGGCTATGCGGGTGGCACAGCTCCTTTTTGTCGGCATACGGCTCAATACTGGCAGCAGCGTTTGAAACCGCTTGCGGAATCTCATAGGAGGGACGGATTCCTTATGATTCTGCAAGCAGCGAAGCGGATTGCGAATATCTGCTTTGACAAGCGCCTCAGGCGTAAAAGATTTACTTAAATAATAAGGAAACAACAAGAATGAAGAAAAAGAATTTTGAGCATAAGATCCGCGCGGTTCTTCCGGGAAGCATTGCGGAGGAGCTGGAGCTGGAGCCGGGAGACGTTCTGCTGGCTGTCAATGACCATGAGATCGAGGATGTTTTTGATTATCATTATTATACGAACGAGGAATATCTGACGGTTCTTGTGCGCAAACCGGACGGAGAGGAATGGGAGCTGGAGATCGAAAAGGAATTTGAAGAGGATCTCGGGATCGAATTTGAAAGTTCACTGATGGACGATTACCGTTCCTGCAGAAACCACTGTATTTTTTGCTTTATTGATCAGATGCCGCCGGGAATGCGGGAAACGCTGTATTTTAAGGATGACGATTCGAGACTGTCGTTTTTGCAGGGCAACTATGTGACACTCACAAATATGAGCGATCACGACATTGATCGGATCATTCATTACCATCTCGGACCGATCAACATTTCCTTTCAGACGACAAATCCGGATCTTCGCTGCAAAATGCTGCACAACCGTTTTGCAGGTGATGTTTTCCCGAAAATCCGACGTCTGGCAGATGCCGGAATTGAGCTGAACGGCCAGATCGTGCTGTGCCGCGATATTAATGACGGGGCGGAGCTGGAGCGCTCCATTTCGGATATGACATCCTACCTTCCGGCGCTTCGCAGTGTTTCGGTTGTGCCGGTCGGGCTGTCAAAGTACCGGGAAGGCTTGTATCCGCTGAAGCCATTTGATGCACAGTCGGCGGGAGAAGTGATTGATCTGATCGAATCCTGGCAGAAAAAGATTTATCCGCAGTACGGTGTGCATTTTGTTCATGCATCAGATGAATGGTATCTGCTTGCCGGGCGGCCGCTTCCGGAGGAAGAACGGTATGATGGATATCTTCAGCTGGAAAATGGTGTCGGCATGCTGCGGCTTTTAAAAGAAGAAGTTGAGGAAACGCTTGCAGAGGTGAAACCGGACGGGGAAACACCGAAGCGCCGCGTTTCGATTGCAACCGGACGGCTTGCAGGGCCTTTTTTGAAGGAACTTGGTAAACGGATCGAGACAGTGCATCAAAACGTTACACTGCAGATTTTTGAAATCCGAAATGACTTCTTCGGGGAGTCGATCACAGTTTCCGGGCTGATCACAGGACAGGATCTGATCGCACAGCTGAAAGATCAGGATCTTGGAGATGAACTGCTGCTTCCGACCAATATGATTCGGTCAGGGGAACGCGTATTTCTCGATGATCTGACGATAGAAGATGCAGAAGAGGCACTTGGCATACCGATCCGCATTGTGGAATCAGGCGGGCGTGATCTGGTGTGTGCAGTGACCGGAGAAGAATAGACGAAAACAGGCAAAAGGAGGAAAACCTATGAGCAAACCAATCGTAGCAATTGTAGGAAGGCCAAATGTGGGCAAGTCGACACTGTTTAACGCGCTTGCAGGAGAAAATATTTCGATTGTAAAAGATACGCCGGGCGTAACGCGTGACCGGATCTATGCGGATGTAGAGTGGCTGAATGTGAATTTCACACTGATCGATACCGGTGGAATCGAACCGGACAGCAGCGATGTAATCTTGGCGCAGATGCGGGATCAGGCGCAGATCGCGATCGACACGGCGGATGTCATTTTGTTTCTGACGGACTGCAAGCAGGGCCTCGTCGATGCGGATGCAAAGGTGGCAGATATGCTGCGCCGTTCCCGCAAGCCGGTTGTGCTTGTCGTAAATAAGGTTGATAATTTCGATAAAAACATGGCAGATGTCTATGAGTTTTACAATCTCGGTATCGGTGATCCGTACCCGATCTCTGCGAGCAACAAGCTTGGTGTCGGAGATATGCTTGATCACGTGATTGAGTGCTTTGGAGAGGATCACGGCGAGGAGGAGCAGGACGAACGGCCGCGCATCGCGATCGTCGGAAAGCCGAATGTCGGAAAATCATCTCTGATTAACCGCATCCTTGGCGAAAACCGCCTGATTGTTTCCGATATTGCCGGCACAACGCGTGATGCGGTAGATACAAGCGTGAAGTGGAACGGCCATGAATATGTATTTATCGACACAGCCGGGCTGCGCCGCAAGAGCAAGATCAAAGAAGAACTGGAGCGCTACAGCATCATCCGTACCGTGACGGCGGTTGACCGCGCGGATGTTGTGGTAATTCTGATCGACGCGGTAGAAGGTGTGACCGAGCAGGATGCAAAGATTGCCGGCATCGCACATGACCGCGGAAAAGGAATTGTAATCGCAGTCAATAAGTGGGATGCGGTCGAGAAGGACGATAAGACGATCTATAAATATACACAGGAAGTGCGCCAGGTACTTTCCTACATGCCGTATGCGGAGATTCTTTTCATCTCGGCGCAGACAGGTCAGCGTGTATCCAGACTGTTTGAGACGATCGATATGGTACTTGCAAATCAGTCGATGCGCGTGGCAACCGGTGTGCTCAACGAGATCATGGCAGAGGCTGTGGCACTGCAGCAGCCACCGACAGATAAGGGGAAGAGACTGCGTCTTTTCTATATTACACAGGTTGCGGTCAAGCCGCCGACATTCGTTATTTTTGTCAATGACAAGGCGCTGATGCATTTCTCGTATACGAGATATCTGGAAAACAAGATCCGCGATACGTTCGGATTTAAGGGGACTTCGCTGAAGTTCATTATCCGTGAGCGCAAGGACGGGGAGAATTGAGGGAAGAAAATGGAACGTTTGATTTGTATTGCCATCGGATATGTGTTTGGACTGTTTCAGACGAGCTATATCTATGGAAAAATGCATGGAATTGATATCCGCAAATGCGGAAGCGGAAATGCCGGGACCACGAATATGCTCCGGACGATGGGAACGAAGGCAGGAGCGATCACGCTGCTCGGCGATGCGTTTAAATGTGTGATTGCCGTGCTTGTGGTGCGCACACTGTTTCGGACACAGTATGCGGAGATCCTGCCGCTTTTGTCGATTTACACGGCAGCCGGTGTAATTCTTGGCCATAATTTCCCGTTTTATATGAATTTCCGCGGAGGAAAGGGAATCGCAGCAACGGCGGGGCTGATTATGTCGATGAGCTGGCAGATGACGCTGATCGCAATTGCCATATTTGGCGGAACGGTAGCGCTGACACATTATGTTTCTCTTGGCTCGCTGCTGGTGTATGTCAGCTTTTTTGTGGAACTCATTGTCTTCGGACAAAACGGGATGTTTGGCATGACACAGCGATATCTGAATGAGATGTATGCGGTGGCGTTTGCGCTTGCCGTGCTCGCGTTCTGGATGCACCGTGCAAATATCGTGCGGCTGGCACATGGTGAAGAACGGAAGACGTATCTGTTTCATAAAAAGCAGTGAGTAAGAAAGTGGAAAAAGACAGGAAGGAATGGAGTAAGGCAGGCTGGCAGACAAATGGCCTGCTCATGGAAATAAACTGTAAATATTGAGCCGGACAGCGGCAAAGCGGAGGTGAAACAATGGAAAAAATAGGCGTGATCGGTGCAGGAAGCTGGGGAACTGCGCTTGCAATCCTGCTCAATGAAAATGGAAATGACGTGACGCTTTGGTCACACCGGGAGACGGAGGCAGAGCACATGCGGCAGTCACGGGAGTGCTCAAAGCTTCCCGGAATTAAAATTCCGGAAGCGGTGGAAATTACCTCGGATCTGAAGCGGGCAGCATCCGGGAAAAGGGTGCTTGTTATGGTTGTGCCTTCCAGGTGTATGCGCGAGACGGCAGAGCTTCTGAAGGAGTATGTTGCTCCGGGGACTTACGTGATCAGTGCTGCAAAGGGAATCGAGGATGAGACACTTTTTACAATGACTGATATCCTGAAACAGGTGCTTCCACAGGTGGATGTGGCAGTCCTCTCCGGGCCGAGCCATGCGGAGGAGGTAGCAAAGCTGCTTCCGACGACGTGCGTGATCGGGGCACATACGGAAGAGACGGCGCGATTTCTGCAGGAACTGTTCATGGGGCCGATGTTCCGCGTTTACATCAGTTCGGACATGCTTGGCATCGAACTTGGCGGCGCACTCAAAAACGTGATTGCACTGGCGGCCGGTATCGCGGATGGTATGGGATATGGGGATAATGCAAAGGCAGCACTTATCACGAGAGGCAGCGTGGAAATCGGACGGCTTGGAATCCGTATGGGCGGAAAACCGGAGACTTTTTTCGGACTGACCGGAATCGGGGATCTGATTGTGACATGTGCGAGCATGCACAGCCGCAACCGCCGGGCAGGCATCCTGCTCGGTCAGGGCTATACGATGGAAGCGGCGATGAAGGAAGTCAATATGGTCGTGGAGGGCGTTTATTCCGCGAAAGCGGCGATGGCACTTGCCAGAAAATATGACACAGAGCTGCCGATCATTGAGCAGGTAAACCAGATTCTGTTTGAGGGAAAAGACCCGAAAAAAGTAGTGGCGGATCTGATGCTGCGTGATAAAAAAACAGAAAATTCACTGATCCCATGGTAGGATAAAAGGTGCGGAGATGTAGAATTTTTAACAAATACCGCAATTTATGCAGATTGCATGAAGATAGTTTTAAAACAGAGTTAGGGATAGTAAACCTGCACGGAAAAAAACGTGCAGGTTTTTTTCATTCTTCCCCTAAAGTTTTCAAAAAAGTACATTGCAGTTGTTGTGAAGAAAAAAGGATTATGTTATAATATGACCAAATGCAAAAGAATATTTCAGAATGTCAAAAAATTAACAAAATAAAAGGCGTTTTGAACGCATTCAGAAAGGAGAACGGATATGCATATCATTCATGATGAAAATGGCAATCCGATTGCACATGGACATGACCATGAGCACGCTCATACACACGAGCACGGGCGTGACCATGACCACGATCATGGCTGCGCATCCGATAACTGTGGCAGCTGCAATGACTGCGGAGATAAGACAGCGGCGCTGCTTGATTACATGCTCAAGCACAATGAGCATCATGCAGCTGAACTCGACCAGGTAGCAGACAAGCTTCGCGCCGAGGGCAAAGAGGCCGCTGCAGATCAGATCAAGAAAGCCGTCGATGAGTTCAAAAAAGGAAATCTTTATCTGGGACTTGCACTTGCGACCGTAAAGGAGCAGTAAACCAATTAGGAGGTGGACGGGATGTGTCTGTCTACTGCATATAAGACAAGCGAGCCGGACAGTATCATCATGGAGTACGTCAGCAAGATTGAGGTGGAAGGAAATCTGATCACCCTGACAGACGTGATCGGTGATACAAAAACAGTGGAAGGTACCATTAAGATGGTTGACCTCACCGGCGGGGTCGTAAAAATCAACTGTTAAGAGATGGATCGACAACAACTGCCTTGCTTTTTCGGCAGGTTGTGCGCGATAGATTACCATATTATAAAAAGCGGAGGTATAAACAAATGGCAAAAGTAAAACTTACTGATCTCATGAAGGAAAAACAGCTTCTTTCTTTCGAGCTTTTCCCGCCGAAGACAGACAAGGGCATGGAGAATCTCCCGGGAACGATCGAGAAACTCTGTGAGTTCAAACCGGAGTACATTTCCTGTACATACGGAGCAGGCGGCGGAAACGTAGGCCGTAACCGTGAGGTTTGTCAGGAGATCATCAAGGCTGGTACCGTTCCGGTAACCCACTTTACTGTAATCAAGAACACAAAAGAGGGCATCAAGCAGCAGCTGGAGCAGTACCTTGCAGAGGGCGTAGACCATATGCTTGCACTGCGTGGTGATATCCCGCTTGGCGAGACCACAACCTGCGGAGATTTTGATTATGCAACAGACCTCGTTGCATTTACCCGTAAAGAGTTTGGCGACAAATTTGAGATCGCAGTAGCAGGATCACCGGAAGGCCACATCGCATGCCGCAGCCTTGATGCTGATATCGCAGTTCTGAAAATGAAACAGGACAACGGCGCTGATTACATTATGACTCAGCTCTGCTGGGATATGGAGCAGTTCAAGGTATGGCTGGATAAGATCCGCAGTGCAGGTGTTACTATGCCGGTAGACGTAGGAATCATGCCGATTCTGGATCAGGCAGCAACCATCAATATGGCACTGTCACGTAACGGCTGTGTAATGGAGCGTGAGCTTGCAAGACTGATCTCCAAGTACTGGCTGTTCCCGAATCCGTTTGCAGCAAAGGATGCTGAGGGCAAGCCGTTTGATATGTTCTATGATCAGAAGGTAAGAGACTTCAAGGAAGCAGGAATCGAGTACACAATCAAGCAGATCGATGCTTATCGTGCACTGGGCGTAGACGGAATCCATCTCTATGCACTGAACAAGTGGCAGGATGTATCCCGCATCATCAAAGAGTCCGGAATGCGTACACTGATCTAATTGCATGATCTTGATCGAATAAAGCTGCAAGGCGAATTGCAAATATCCGCTTTGCCAGGTTTGTAATTTGTAATATGTAATACCAGGAGGAAAAGACATGTCACACGTAATAGCGATAGCAGGAAAAGGCGGAGTCGGTAAGACCACACTTTCAGGAATGCTGATTCAGCGGATGTGCCAGATGGGAAAATCTCCGATTCTGGCTGTCGATGCGGACGCAAACTCCAATCTGAATGAGGTACTCGGAGTTGATGTGGAAATGACGCTCGGAGACGTACGTGAGCAGATCGAACGCTCGGAAATGAGCAAAGAAAATCCGATTCCATCCGGAATGTCAAAGGCGGATTATGCGGAGATCATGTTTCAGCGCTGCCTCAATGAGGACGATGATTTTGATCTTCTCGTGATGGGGCGGACCCAGGGAAAGGGCTGCTACTGCTACGTAAACGGACTGCTTCAGGCTCAGATGCAGAAGCTGCTTCCGGGATACAAGTATATGGTGGTCGATAATGAGGCCGGTATGGAGCATATCAGCCGCGGCATTTTACCGAAGGTCGACACGCTGATCCTCGTAAGTGACTGTTCCAGAAGAGGCGTTCAGGCAGCAGGCAGGATTGCGGAGCTTGCAAAAGATTGTAATCTGAATCCGAAGACAATGGGACTGATTGTAAACAGAGCGCCGGGCGGAAAATTAAACAGCGGTACGCTGGAAGAAATTGAGAAGCAGGGACTTACGCTTCTCGGTGTCGTACCGCATGATGATCAGGTATATGAATACGACTGCGAAGGAAAGCCAACGGTAGAACTTCCGGACAGCTCACCGGTGCGTGTGGCACTTGATGAGATTATCAACAGACTTGATCTGTAAGTAATAACAGGAAATACCCATTTATAGAAAATATTAAGGAGGTTTATAATGGGCGACTTTAAGTTAACAACAGTAGAAGAGTTCGAAGCGGCTACCAACCGACTTCTTGAAACTGGCCAGAAAGTAGGCGCAGATGGATGGCAGTATCGTGTAAAAAATCAGACACCGCACTGTAAATTTGGTGAGACCGGTATTTGCTGCCGTATCTGTGCAATGGGACCGTGCCGTATCACACCGAAGGCACCGAGAGGAATCTGCGGATGCGATGCTCACGGTATTGTAGCACGTAACTATCTGAAGTTTACAGCAGGCGGTTCAGCAACACATTCCGATCACGGCCGTGAAATCTGCCATACACTGTACTGTGCAGATCCGAACGGAGCATACAAGGTAAAAGATCCGGAGAAACTGATCCGTATTGCAAAAGAGTGGGGCGTTGAGACTGAGGGCAAAGATATTTATGATCTGGCTCACGAGATGGCAGTTCTCGGTATGGGTGAGTACGGTAAGGTATTCGGCTATCAGAACTTCTTAAAGAGAGCTCCGCAGCATACACAGGATATCTGGGAGAGGCAGGAGATCGCTCCGCGGGCAATCGACCGTGAGGTTTCCTGTTCTCTGCATATGACCCATATGGGATGTTCTTCTCTTCCGGAGGCACTGATCCGTCAGTCCTTGAGATCAGGTCTTTCTGATGGATGGGGAGGATCCATGGCAGGTACGGAGTTCTCCGATGTACTGTTTGGTACTCCGAAGCCGATTGATACCGAGGCAGACCTTGGCGTTATGAACGCTGAGAACGTAAACATCGTTGTACACGGACATGACCCGTCACTTTCCGAGATGATCTGTGAGTATGCAGATGATCCGGAGATGATCGCATACGCAAAAGAGATGGGTGCAAAGGGAATTACCGTATCTGGTGTATGTTGTACTTCCAATGAGGTTGCAATGCGCCGTGGTATCCCGATGGCAGGTAACTTCCTGCAGCAGGAGAACGTTGTCCTGACCGGAGCCTGTGAGGCAATCGTCGTTGACGTTCAGTGTATTTTCCCGGCATTAGGGCCTCTGTCCAAGTGCTTCCATACAAAATTCGTGACCACTTCCCCGATTGCTCAGATGCCGGATGCAGATTTCATCCGCTTCAGACCGGAGAACGCAGCTGAGAATGCAAAAGCAATTGTAAAGATGGCAATCGAGAACTTCAAGAACAGAAAACCGGAGCTGGTACATATCCCGACCAATAAACAGAAAGCAACGGTTGGTTATTCCTTTGAAGCAATCGTAAAGCAGCTGGATACCGTAGCAAACTCTCAGGTAGATGAGTTCGGTACCACAAAGCCGCTGATCGAGTGCATTACTTCCGGAGTACTCCGCGGAGCAGTTGCAATGGTAGGCTGCAACAACCCGAAGATAAGACCGGACAGCGCTCATATCGAGCTGATGAAGAAGCTGATCGCAAACGATATCATTATCGTAGCATCCGGATGCTCCGCACAGGCAGCTGCAAAAGCTGGCCTGATGGACAAGAGAGCAAAAGATCTCTGCGGTGCAGGCCTGAAGAGAGTCTGCGAGCTGGCTGACATTCCGCCGGTACTGCATATGGGCTCCTGTGTAGACATCAGCCGTATGATGGTTCTGGTTGCTGAGCTGGCAAAGGATTCCGGACTGAATATTTCTCAGCTTCCGGTAGTCGGCTGCGCACCGGAGTGGATGTCCGAGAAGGCTGTATCCATCGGAAACTACGTAGTAGCAACCGGTATCGATACTTTCCTTGGCGTTGACCCGTACGTAAGCGGTTCTGATCAGGTGGCTGAGCTGTTGACAAGCGGTATCAGGGACTGGGTAGAGGCTGCTTACACGGTAGAGAAAGACATCGACAAGCTTGGTGATAAGATGATCGAGCGTATCGAGGAGAAGAGAGCAGCAATCGGAATCTGATCGCAAGAAGCAATGTGATCCACAGTCGCAACAGATCTGAGATGTCAGATTTTGTGAAAGTGACGATTGAGGATTGAAAAAATAAATGCACACTGTGCAAAAAATGTCTGTACGGGTCGGAGATCTCCCGTACAGACAGAAAATCTGTAACATGAGGTGACTGAATTTATGAAGATTGCGGTAACCGGAAAGGGCGGTGTTGGGAAGACGACGTTTGCGGCGACGCTGGCACGGCTTTATGCGGATGAAGGACACCCGGTTCTGGCGGCAGATGCCGATCCGGATGCAAACCTGGGTCTGGCACTTGGATTTTCTGAAGAGGAGCTGGATACGATTGTTCCGATTTCCAAAATGAGAAAACTCGTGGAGGAACGGACCGGAGCAGACGAGTTCAATAAGATTTTCCGACTGAATCCGAAGGTGGATGATATCCCTGATAAGTATGCAAAAAGCTGCAATGGAGTAAAGCTTCTGGTGCTTGGCACGATCGAAACGGGCGGAAGCGGATGTGTCTGCCCGGAGCATGTGATGCTGAAGCGCATCATCAATCACCTGATGCTTCACTCAGGCGATGTGGTTATTCTTGACATGGAGGCCGGTCTGGAGCATTTAGGCAGAGGTACGACGAGCGGCATGGATGCCTTTATCGTCGTGATTGAACCGGGCGCACGCAGCGTACAGACCTACAAAAACGTAAAGCGTCTTGCAAAGGATCTTGGTGTCGGCCAGGTAATGGTCGTTGCGAATAAGGTCAGAAGCGAGGACGATGAAGAATTTATCCGTTCAAAGATTCCGGCAGAGGATCTTCTTGGATTTATTCATTACAATTCCGAAGTCATTGATGCGGATCGTCAGGGACAGTCCCCATACGATTTCAGCGACGCACTGATACAGGAAGTACGCAGCATTAAAGAAAAAATAGATCATTCAGAGAATTGATTGGAGGAAAGAAACATGACATTATTTGATGTTGTATTTAGCGGAAATGATACCGTTTACGGTCTGACCGAAAACGCGATCAACGAAGCTATTGCAAAATACGGCGAGGACAAGCCAGTAGCATTTCCGGATACCGCTTACAGCCTTCCGTGCTACTACGGCGTAACAGGAACAAAGGTTGGAAACCTTGGTGAACTGAAAGCAGCTCTTGGCGTGGTAAAGAGCCTGATGACAAGAGAGCAGAAATTAAATGATGCATTTATGTCCGGTGTTGCTACCGCACTTTGTGCTGAGTTTATCGAGGTTCTGAAATATATTGACGGAGCAGCTCCGTATGAGGCTCCTTGCTACGGCCATCTGGCTGACGCAGTGATCCGTGAGCTGGGTGTTCCGCTTGTTACCGGTGATATCCCGGGTGTAGCAGTTATTCTTGGTGCAGCTCCGACTGCAGAAGAGGGTGTTGCTCTTGTAAAGAGCTATCAGGCACAGGGTATTCTGGTTACACTGGTAGGCGGTATCATCGATCAGTGTGCAGAACTGGGCTACAAGACAGGCGCAAATGTACGTGTTATCCCGCTTGGAAAAGACGTTACATCGGTAATCCATGTAGTATCCGTTGCAATCCGTGCAGCTCTGATTTTCGGTAATGTTGCAGCTGGCGATGCAGCAGCTCTGATGGAGTACACCATGAAGCGTGTACCGGCATTCGTAAATGCATTTGCTCCGCTTGATCCGGTTATCGTAGCATGCGGCGCAGGCGCAATCGCACTTGGCTTCCCGGTAATCACAAATGAGGATACCTTCAAGGTTCCGAAGAGCCTGATCGTACAGCCGGATGTTTCCAAGTTCAATGCTACCTCTCTTGAGGCAAGAGACATCAAGATCAAGATTACAAATATTGATATCCCGGTTGCTTACGCATCTGCATTCGAGGGCGAGATCATCCGTCGTAAAGATATGCAGGTTGAGTTCGACGGTTCCCGTGTAGACTGCTTTGAGCTGGTACAGACCAAGGATATGAGCGAAGTAGAGGATCACAAGATCGAAGTGATCGGACCGGATTTCGATGCATTCGAGGTTGGATCCAAGCATTCACTTGCATATATTGTAGAAGTTGCAGGCAAGAGCATGCAGCCGGATTTCGAGCCGGTTATCGAGCGTAAATTCCACTCTTACCTGAACTGTGTAGAGGGTGCATACCATACCGGACAGCGTGATATGTTCCGTATCCGTATCGGCAAAGAGTGCTTCGCAGCAGGTTTCCGTGCAAAGCACATCGGCGAGATTCTTTACGCAAAGGTTAAGAGCGAGTTCGCAGCAGTCGTTGACCGCTGCCAGGTAAAGGTAATTACCGATGCAGATCTGTGTACAAAACTCCGTCATGAACTGGCGACCCCGGTATTTGACAAGCGTGACGAGCGTCTGAACACGCTGACAGATGAGAGCGTAGACGTATACTACAGCTGCATCATGTGCCAGGCATTCTCCCCGAGCCACGTATGCGTAGTTACTCCGGAGCGTCTTGGACTTTGTGGTGCCGTTTCATGGCTGGATGCAAAGGCAACTCATCAGCTGGATCCGCAGGGACCGTGCCAGGTGATCACCAAGGAAAGACCGATCGATGAGAGAATCGGTGAGTACGAGGATGTAAATGAGGCAGTTCAGAAACTCTCTCAGGGTGCACTGGATGATGTATCCCTGTACTCAATCATTGAGAAGCCGATGACATCCTGCGGATGCTTCGAGTGTATCTGCGGTATCGAGCCGCTGTCAAACGGTGTCTGCATCGCAAACCGTGAGTACGCAGGCATGACGCCGATCGGTATGACATTCTCCGAGCTGGCATCCATGACAGGCGGCGGAGTTCAGACTCCGGGCTTCATGGGACATGGCAAACACTTCATCGCTTCCAAGAAGTTCATGAAGGCAGAAGGCGGCGTAGCACGTATCGTATGGATGCCGAAGGAGCTGAAGGATCAGGTGGCAGAGAGACTGAACCAGACAGCAAAAGAGCTGTATGGCATCGACAACTTCTGTGATATGATCGGTGACGAGACAGTAGCCGAGGATCCGGAAACACTGCTCGCATTCCTGGAAGAGAAAGGCCATCCGGCACTCAGCATGGATCCGATGATGTAAAAAACTGGTTACGCGGCAAATGCCGCGTGACCGGATGATGAGCATAGCGAGTCATCCAGTGACTGCGTGAGCAGGCACAGTTTTTTAACGAGGAACATGCGTCAGCATGTTTCGAGTCTAAAATAGCAGTCTAAAATGGCGGCGGGCATTGCCCGCTGGCCCATGGCTGCAAAGCAGCCACGATTTTTAACGAGGAACATGCGTCTAGCATGATTCCCTCCCCATTTTATTCAGGCGGATATCGGAGTAACCCTCCGATATAAAATAAATAAATTTTTACATATTCATTTGCCACAGGGACACCTTTCCGTGTTCCATAAAGGCATGTACAATCAAGGAGGTAACGAAACAATGCCGTTTACTGCAAAATCAGGAAAATTCAGTGCCAATATCAATACACTGACGATGGGCACTGGCGACAAAGCAATCGTTCTTGGCGGAGAGAATGTATTACCATTTTACACATTCGATGCTGAGATCGAGAATGCACCGAAGGTAGGTATCGAGATCACAGACGGCGGTCTTGAGGCTGAACCGGAGTGCGTAAAGAAATATTATGAGGGATGTTCAACAATCGTTGATATGGCTAAGAAGGCTGCAACCTTCGAAGGCGTTGATTTCTTAAGCATCCATTTGGAAGGCGGAGATCCGAATGGTGAGAACAAACCAACCGAGGAACTGATCAATATCGTAAAAGAAGTTGCGGATGCGGTAGATCTTCCGATCGTGGTTTGCGGATGTAAGAACGTTGAGAAAGATGCTGAGATCTTTGCAAAGGCATCTGAAGTACTCAATGGAAGAAATGCTGTTATGCTTGCAGCAAAAGAAGAGAACTACAAAAATGTCGGCGCTTCAGCAGGTCTTGCTTACAAGCAGATCGTAGGTGCTGAGTCTGCCGATGATATCAACCTTGCAAAACAGTTAAACGTACTGCTGACACAGCTTGGCGTTGACGCAAAATCTATCGTTATGAACGTGGGTACTGCAGCAGCTGGTTACGGCTATGAGTATGTAGTTTCCACAATGGACCGAATCAAAGCAGCCGCATTACAGCAGGGTGATGCGACACTGCAGATGCCGATTATTACTCCGGTTGCGTCCGAGACATGGGGCGTAAAAGAGTCTGTTGCCACCGAGGAAGATATGCCGGAATGGGGACCGACAGAAGAGCGTGGAATTGATATGGAAGTTGAAACTGCAGCAGCAGATCTTGCTTCTGGATCAAACGCTGTCATTCTGAAGCACCCGGTATCCGTTGCTACGATCTCCAAGATGATCAAAGCTCTGGTTTAATGTACAATACGAGGAGGAAATAAAACAATGGCATTAAAAGGTCTTGATATATTTAAACTGTCACCGAAAAAGAACTGTAAAGAGTGCGGCTCACCGACATGTATGGCTTTCTCCATGAAAGTTGCACAGGGTGCGGTAAGTCTGGATGCCTGCCCGTACTTCTCTGAAGAGGCAAAGGCGGCAATGAGCGAGGCAACTGCTCCGCCAATGAAGACCATCAAGGTCGGCACAGGCGATACAGAAATGACACTGGGCGGCGAGACCGTTCTGTTCCGTCATGAGAAAACGTTTGTGAGCAAGACCAGATATGCAGTAGATCTTTGCAGCAGCATGGATGATGCACTGATCGATGCAAGACTGGAAGAACTGAAACATGTAGATTATGACCGTATCGGAGAGCGTATGTACGTTGAGATGATCGATGTGGAATACGATCCGGCAAGCGGTCAGGACAAGTATGTAGAACTTGTGAAAAAAGCAGACGGACATGGAAGAGTACTGATTCTGGATTGCCAGGATGTTGAGGTTGCAAAGGCGGCACTTGAGATCTGCAAGGCATCCAAGCCAATCCTGAATGGTGCAAATCCGTCCAACTACGAAGAAATGAGCAAGATTGCGACAGAGGCAGGCGTTGCACTTGGCGTTCGCGGCGCAAACGAGGATGAGCTGTACGATACACTGGCAGCACTGGAGAAACTTGGAAACAAGAATCTTCTGTTCAATGCATGTGAGGGTACTGCAAAGGCAGCTTTCGCAACTGCTGTTCAGTTCCGTAAAGCAGCAATCAAAGACAGCAACCGTACCTGCGGCTATCCGTCTATCGTAAATGTATCCAAGATCGCAAAGGGTGACTGGCATCTTCAGGCAGCACTGCTGTCTCTGTTCACTGTAAAATACGGTTCCATCGTAATTGCAGAGCACATTGGATATGCAGAGGCACTTCCGCTTTATGGATTAAGACAGAATGTATTTACCGATCCGCAGAAGCCGATGAAGGTAGCACCAGGTGTATATCCGATCAATGGCGGCGATGAGAATTCTATCTGCTTGACGACAGTAGACTTTGCACTTACTTACTTCGTAGTATCTGGTGAGCTGGAGCGTTCCGGCGTACCGTGCAACCTTATTATCAACGATGCTGGCGGACTTTCCGTACTGACATCATGGGCAGCAGGTAAATTCTCTTCGACATCCATCGCAAACTTCTTTAAAGAGCAGGATATTGAAGGAAAGATCAAATGCCGCAAGCTTTGCATCCCGGGCAAGGTAGCCGTATTAAAGGGCGAGCTCGAAGCAAAGATGCCGGGCTGGGAGATCATTGTTGCTCCGCGTGAGGCTGTTCAGCTCGTAAAATTCCTGAAGGATATGCAGTAAGATCCAAACGTGCAGCAAGGGAGACCACAGCTGCATCGGCTTGCAGAAAAGTGCAGAGCCATGAGAAGATCAGAACGCAAAAAACGCAGGAAATTGCAGCAGTAAAAGAACCGTCTGGTCGTTTTTTCGGCCAGGCGGAATAAACCAATATAAAAGGAGAAAATACCATGGCAAAATTTGTAGCAATTGGTGAGAGACTTTCCACAACTGCACCGATCATCAACAAGGCATTCACGGAGAGAGATCCGGAGCCGATTCTGAAAAGAGCAGAGCAGCAGCTGAAAGCTGGAGCTACTTATCTTGATGTAAACATTGGACCGGCAGAAAGCGATGGAGAAGACCTGATGAAGTGGGCAGTTCAGCTTCTTCAGGGCAATTTTGATAACGTTCCGCTTGCACTGGATACTTCAAATAAGAAAGCAATCGAGGCTGGTATCGCTGTATACAACCGTGCAAAAGGAAAGCCGATCGTAAACTCTGCAGACGCTGCAGGACGTATCGAGTACCTTGACCTGGCAGCTGCAAACGATGCAATCTGTATCGCACTTTGCAACGGCGAGGGAATTGCAAAAGACAATGACGAGCGTATGGGCTATTGCCAGCTGCTGCTTGAGAGAGGTCTGGAGCATGGTATGGAAGCAGAGGATATCTGGTTCGATCCGTTATTCCTGGTTGTAAAGGGAATGCAGGACAAGCAGATGCAGGTTCTTGAGTGCATCAAGATGTTCAGCGACATGGGTCTGAATTCTACCGGCGGTCTGTCCAACAACTCCAACGGTATGCCGAAGGCAATCCGTCCGATCATGGATTCCGCACTGGTAGCTATGGCTATGATGCAGGGTCTTACTTCTGCAATCGTAAACCCGAACGACCTTCGTCTGATGGAGACTATCAAGTCCTGTGACGTATTCAAGGGTAATACATTGTATGCAGATTCCTACCTGGAGATCTAATTCAGCTATAATTTTCTGAATGCAAATATGTATCTCCTGCTTTTTATGCTGTCTGGCAAAAAGGGTGGGATGTGGGGTGCAAGCTCCCACAGGTCTGTCATGAGGCGACTGTGTTCGTGCGATGACATGAAATAGAAAGGGCTGCTGCGGACATGTGAATCATCAGAAATATTTTCTGAAAATTACGGTCTGTAGCAGCCTTTTCTATCAGATACCGGGCTGTTCAGGTTTACTTGAGTGCGGCGGGTCTTTCGCTTCAAGTGAGAGGAGGGCTAAACAGATGGGTGTTTATGCCCGTTTTATCTGCAGGCATCGGGATATCTGTGCAGTGTCTGTCTGTCACCTGTGGGATGAAACAAAAAAATTAAGGACTGCAGAACATCAGAAGGACAGTTGAAGGGATCAGAGGCTGTTCCTGTCGGTATATTGAGTGCAGAAAGGATGGGTTATGTTTAAAGTTACATTCAAATTTGAAAATGGCAGTGCAGTGGAAGCATTTGCTGCAGAAGGAGAAAATCTTCTTGAGGTGGCACGTAAGACGAACGTTGCCATTGATGCACCATGTTCTGGTAATGCAGCCTGCGGAAAATGTAGAGTAAAGCTTCTGGAGGGTGAGCTGGATTCCCAGCAGACACTTCATATTACGGATGAAGAATATGCGCAGGGCTGGAGGTTGTCCTGTGTCAGCAAAGTAATTGCAGATGTCAAAGTAGAAGTACCGGATATTGCATCTGCGTATAAGAGCAGGATGAAGGTGGCGGACCTGGATTCTGCGAAAGAGATTGAAATTTTTGAAAAGACGAAGGCAGATGTGGCCTCTGCGGGGATTGAATTTAAAAATGATATGGACGTGATCCGTGTCACGATGCATGAACCGACGCTGGACGATACGATGCCGGATCTGGAGCGCCTTACGTGGGCGGTAGAAGATGTCTGCGGTACAGATCATATAAAAGTACCGTTTATTGTAATGAAAAATATGGCAGAAACGCTGCGAAAATATAAATTTGACGTACAGTGTGTCATCCGCAGAGACGGTGAAAAGGTAGAAGTACTGGATATCCTTGGACCGGAAGAGGATGTGAAGATTTGCGGTCTGGCAGTGGATATCGGTACGACTTCCGTTGCGGCACTGATCATCGACATGAGAACCGGTGCGATTCTGGCAAAGGCATCGACCGGAAACGGACAGATCCGTTACGGAGCGGATGTCATCAACCGTATTATAGAGGCGGTAAAGCCCGGCGGAAAGAAAAAGCTGCAGGATGCGATCATCAAGGAGACATTAAATCCACTGATCGCGGAAATGTGCGCGGCCTCAAAAGTCAAGGCGACGCGCATTTACCGGATGTGTGTGGCGGGCAATACGACGATGAACCATCTTCTGGTTGGTGTATTCTCTGACCCGATCCGTATGGAGCCGTATATTCCGACATTTTATGAGACGACGAATGTCCATGCGCAGGATCTTGGAATTAACATTTTCCCGCATGCACGGGTCATCATGGCACCGAATATCGGAAGCTATGTGGGCGGCGATATTACCGCCGGTACGTTTGCAAGCTGTATCTGGAATCAGCCGACCATGTCTTTGTTTATTGACCTTGGTACAAACGGTGAGCTGGTATTCGGAAACAACGAGTTTATGATGAGCTGTGCCTGCTCGGCGGGACCTGCATTTGAGGGCGGTGACATCAGCTGCGGTATGCGTGCGACCGATGGAGCAATTGAGGCCTGCACAATTGACAAGGAGACGATGGATCCGACGCTTTCAATCATCGGTGACGAGGGTCAGAAGGCAGTAGGAGTCTGCGGTTCCGGTATCATTGACCTGATCAGCGAACTGTTTCGCTGCGGCATTATCAACCCGAAGGGAAAATTTGTCCGTGAGGGCAGACGAATCCGCCATGATAAATACGGCATGGGAAGCTATGTACTTGTATTTAAGGAGGATGCGGCGTCAGTTAAAGATGTAGAGATCAATGAAGTGGATATCGATAACTTCATGCGTGCCAAGGGAGCGATCTTTTCGGCTATCCGCGTGATGCTCAACTCACTTGACTTTACAGTGGATATGATCGATGACGTGTATGTGGCCGGCGGAATCGGAAGCGGAATCGACATGAAGAACGCGGTAAACATCGGCATGTTCCCGGATATCCCGATTGAGAAGTTCCATTACATCGGAAATTCTTCCCTGTCAGGTTCCTATATTATGCTTCTGTCCAATCAGGCAGAGAAGAAAGTAAATGATATTGCGCACAATATGACGTATCTTGAACTTTCCAACGAGCCGACGTATATGGATGAGTTTGTGGCTTCCTGTTTCCTGCCGCACACAGATGCGACTCTGTTTCCGTCGCTGACGTTTAAATAAAGGATCTGATTATTAAAATAGTAAGGGCGGCAGAGCAGGACATACTGCCGCCCGGATTATTATATGAAGCGAAGGGAAAATGAAGCAATTTTACGAAAGTGTGGACGCAGATAAGCATTCCGCCGTTTCAAGTGCGCGGAGCACTAAACGGTGGATTGCGAATGTTCGCTTTACAACTGCAGTGGCTTTATAAGATTGCGTAATGTGTCAGCGGAATGAAGGTAACCGATAGTTTTTCTGAACACAGTTTGTCCCGGCAAAAGAAAAAGAGAGGATAGGAAGAGCAAGAAGAGCATGGAAATAGAAAAGAACAACAACAAAGAACTGGTGCCGCTGGAGCACTACCTGGAGGAATATGCGAAAGCGTCCCCGGAGGAGATGAGCAGCCGCACAGGGTTCCCATACGACACGGAAAAACAGCAGTTTCAGGTAACATTTTTCGGGCGGAAGTACGTGGTGACCTGGCCGGAGTTTTCGGCGACGTGTCTGGATGACACGTATGCATTTGATGCCTTGGAGAGTATGAATCCGGCAAAGATCCTCGTGGTGCGTTTCCTGCTGGAAGGTGCGACGGCAAACGGCACCGGAAAATTTCTGACATACCGGGAAGTGCCGTGGGGTGAACTGTATTACCGGCAGTTTAACGGCCGCTGTATGATGCGCCTGGCGTATGGTTTTGGAAACAGACTGGATTCGTTTAGAAAGGCGATGGAAGCAATGCACGCGCAGCTGGTAAAAGCGGGCGATGCTGCATATCAGGTGGAGGTATTTCCGGGATATTACGTGCAGTTTCTGCTTTGGGAAGGTGACGAGGAGTTTGCACCTTCTTCCCAGATTCTGTTCAGTGACAATTTTCCGGCAGGATTTCATGCGGAGGATCTGGTAGTCGTCTGTGACGTGCTGATCACGATTCTGAAAAATCTGCAGTAGGAATGGCGCATCCGGCAAAAGAGAAGTATGCGTGTTTGTTTTGCAGATTTTGTACTGCAGTGGCAGGCAGGATCAAAAGATACAGGAATTGCGCATATTTTACAAAAAAGCTCCTTAAAAAAATGAAATAAGTATTGAAATTAGCCAGTTTTTCGATTATATTAGAAAATAAGAGGGCAAAGACTGCCCATGCGCAGAAACAGATGCGTTTCATTGCGGGAAAGGAGAATTTTTCACATGGGATTCAAGACAGATATTGAAATCGCACAGGAAACAACAATGTCTCCGATTACGGAGATTGCTGCCAAAGCAGGTATTGATGCGAAATACCTGGAGCAGTACGGAAATTACAAGGCAAAGATCGACTACAACCTTTTAAGAGAGACCGATAAAAAGGATGGTAAGCTGATCCTTGTAACGGCAATCAATCCGACTCCGGCAGGAGAAGGAAAGACTACGACGACCGTAGGCCTTGCGGACGGTATGCAGAAGCTTGGCAAGAAGGCAATGGTAGCACTTCGTGAGCCGTCCCTTGGACCGGTCTTCGGTGTAAAGGGCGGAGCTGCAGGCGGCGGATACGCACAGGTTGTGCCGATGGAGGATATCAACCTTCACTTCACCGGTGACTTCCATGCGATCGGTGCAGCAAACAACCTGCTTGCAGCAATGATCGACAACCATATCTACCAGGGCAATGAGCTGAACATCGATCCGAGAAAGATCACTTGGAGAAGATGTGTGGATATGAATGACCGTCAGCTGCGTTTTGTCGTAGACGGACTTGGCGGAAAGACAAACGGAATGCCGAGAGAGGATGGCTACGATATCACGGTTGCATCCGAGATCATGGCAGTTCTGTGCCTGGCAAATGACATCACAGATCTGAAAAACCGTCTTGCAAAGATGGTAATCGGATATACATATGGCAAGGTAGCAGAGCAGAAACCGGTAACGGCAGGCGATCTTCATGCAGAAGGTGCAATGTGTGCACTGCTGAAAGATGCCCTGAAGCCAAACCTTGTTCAGACGCTGGAGCATGTACCGGCAATCGTACATGGCGGACCGTTCGCAAACATCGCACACGGCTGCAACTCCGTTATCGCAACAAAGATGGCATTAAAACTGGCTGACTATGCGATCACAGAGGCAGGCTTCGGTGCAGACCTCGGTGCAGAGAAGTTCCTGGATATCAAGTGCCGTATGGCGGATCTGCATCCGAGTGCAGTTGTTATCGTGGCAACAGTTCGTGCACTGAAGTACAACGGAGGCGTTGCAAAGGCTGACCTGAACAACGAGAATATCGAGGCACTTGAAAAGGGTATCCCGAACCTGCTCAAGCATGTTTCCAACATCAAGAACGTATACAAGCTTCCGTGCGTCGTAGCGATCAACGCATTCCCGACAGATACAAAGGCAGAGCTTGATTTTGTAGAAACAAAATGCAAGGAGCTTGGCGTAAACGTTGCACTGTCTGAGGTATGGGCAAAAGGCGGCGAAGGCGGCATCAAGCTGGCAGAGGAAGTCATCCGTCTGTGCGAGGAGCCGAACGACTTTACTTACAGCTATGAGCTGGAAGGCACAATTGAAGAGAAGATCAATCATATCGTACAGAAGATCTACGGCGGCAAGAAGGCTGTCCTGACAGCAAATGCACAGAAGCAGGCAAAACAGCTTGAGGCAATGGGCTATGGCAGCTGCCCAATCTGTATGGCAAAGACACAGTACTCACTGACCGATGATCAGACAAAGCTCGGTGCACCGACTGATTTCGAGATCACCGTGCGTAACCTCAAGATTTCTGCAGGTGCAGGCTTTATTGTAGCACTGACCGGAGAGATCATGACAATGCCGGGTCTGCCGAAGCGTCCGGCAGCAGAGCGGATCGACGTAGACGAGACAGGAAAGATTTCGGGTCTGTTCTAAGTACCTGATTTCAATTAGAGAAGAAAGGGCGTGCGGAGGCTGCGGTGTTCCGCACGTCTTCTGTATAAAGCAGGGACAGCATTCATAAAAACAAGATCACTTTATGTGTGAGAATTCGATTGCACAGGTGAAAAAGACTTGATGCAGCATAGTTTGTCTGTTTTTTACATGCATATTCGGATTTGTATTCTGCGTGGGTGATATTGTTATTTGCAAAACGCTGTACTGGAAGATCAAGGAGGATATTTACATGGGATTTTCAACTGTACCATGCAATGAATTTGTGGAAGTACTTGCTTCCAAGGCGCCGGTACCGGGAGGCGGCGGAGCATCCGCACTGGTAGGTGCGATCGGAACGGCTCTTGGCAATATGGTCGGCAGCCTGACGGTTGGCAAAAAGAAATATGCGGACGTAGAGGAAGAAATGTATGAGCTGAAGGCAAAATGCGACAAGCTTCAGGCAGAACTGCTTCAGCTGATCGAACGTGATGCGGAAGTATTTGAGCCGCTTTCCAGGGCATACGGAATGCCGCGTACCACAGAGGAAGAAAAGGCAGAAAAAGCACGCGTGATGGAGATCGTTTTGAAGGATGCATGTTCCGTACCGATGGAGATCATGGAAAAATGCTGTGAAGCGATCGATCTCATCAAAGAATTTGCTGCAAAGGGTTCAACCCTTGCGATCAGCGACGCGGGTGTAGGCGCTGCATTCTGCAAGGCAGCACTTCAGGGTGCAAGCCTGAACGTTTACATCAATACAAAGTCTATGGCCGATAAAGAGTATGCAGCGGGGCTGAATGAGAAGGCAGATACAATGCTGGAAAAATACGTTCCAATGGCAGAAGAGATTTTCCAGAGCGTACTTGGAAGACTGAAATAAACAGAAAAATCCCAAGAAGGAGATAAGATCATGGCAAAACAGTTACTTGGAAAAGAAGTTACAGCAGCACTGAATGAGCGCATTAAGGCAAAGGTTGCACAGCTTGAAGAAAAGGGCGTAAAGCCGACCCTCGGAATCATCCGTGTCGGCGAGAATGAAAGTGATATTTCCTACGAGAGAGGCGCAACAAAGCGCTGTGAGACACTTGGCGTTGCATGTGAGAAGATTCTTCTTCCGGCTGACGTTTCTCAGGAAGAGCTGCTGAAGGTTATCGATGATGTGAATAAGAACGATGCAATTCACGGTGTTCTGCTGTTCCGTCCGCTTCCGAAGCACTTAAATCAGAGCGTGATCGAGAATGCACTGGATCCGGCAAAGGATGTGGACTGCATGACTGACGGTTCCATGTCCGGCGTATTTACCGGAAAGCCGATCGGATTCCCGCCGTGCACACCGCAGGCCTGCATGGAGATCCTGGATCACTATGGAATCGACTGCACCGGCAAGAAGGCAGTTGTCATCGGCCGCAGCCTCGTAGTAGGAAAGCCGGCAGCAATGATGCTGATCAAGAAGAATGCAACTGTTACCGTATGCCATACAAAGACCGTTGATATGCCGTCTGTTGCAAGAGAGGCAGATATCATTATTGTAGCGGCGGGCCGTGCAGGCGTTGTAGGCGCTGAGTACGTAAAACCGGGCCAGACCGTTATCGATGTCGGAATCAACGTAAATGCAGAGGGCAAGCTTTGCGGAGATGTAGATTACGCAGCAGTAGAGCCGATCGTAGATGCAATCACTCCGGTACCGGGCGGTGTTGGAAGTGTTACTACATCCGTTCTGGTAAGCCATGTGGTAGATGCAGCTGCAAAAAAAGCAGGCCTGTAAAAATTACAAAAGCATTAAGGATTTTAAGGGGACGTCGTTCTTTACGGCGTCCTTTTTCTATGTTATAAATGAAGTAAATCAAAAAGCAGCCGAGCTGCATATAGGTTCGCGAAAAGTAAATTACAGACAGCTGCTCTGGTAATGCAAACAGTAAAGTAGATTGTGAATAAAGGAAAAAATGACAATTTGCTTATAAAAGTAAATCAGAAAAATGGAGGAAAAAGAGAGAATGAAAACTGGAAAATTTATAAACCAAAGTGAAAAAATGAAAGATCGAGAGAGGAAAAACAGCAGCTGCAACAGAATGTCCAAAGCGCAGAGTACCGCCGGAAAAACCGCCCTGTGTCTCGCCTCGGCGCTGTTTTTATCCTTTGTTCCGATGGGCGCAGGCATCTGTGAAGTTCCCGTGCAGGTGGAAGAGGAGAAAGATACGTTTGATACGAATATTTATATCGAAGCAGACGAAAACGGAATCTCACCGTACACCGTGACAACGAGAAAAATCAATGGAATCTACACCAGCGTGGAATATCCGGTGCTTCAGATAGCGGATGGAAGCAGCCTGGCTGTAATTGACGGGATCAATCTCACGTTCCAGAAGGATGCGGAAAAGAAGCAGAGCGAACAGGAGTCATCGATTAAAGAGCAGTATGATGAGATCGCGGAATACAATCCGGATGTACAGCTGATATACGATGTGGACTGCGCACAGATCTATATCAGCGGCAGTGTCTATTCTGTACTTTTATATGATTACAGCTATCTGGGCGGTGCGCACGGATATGGCTATCAGGTTGGCTGCAATTACGACCTGCAAACGGGAAAGGAGCTCACAATGGGAGATCTGCTCGGCTGTGATGAAAAGGCGGCAGAGGAAGCAGTCGTCGCAGCTTACCGGAAAAATATCATCGGACAGGTAGAGAATATCACGGAGGATAGCATCCGTGGCGCGTTTGATATCATGGAGTACTGGATGGCGCAGGATGGCATGCACGTGAGCATTCCGGCGTACGGTGTGGCATCGTATGCGGCAGGTCCGCAGGAGGTGACCGTGACGGCAGCGGATGTGACAGGCGGAGCAGGAGACGGAAGTGAACAAAATGCGGAGCAGCCGCCGGTAAGTGGAGATTCAGGCAGCGATTACAATGCAGAACAGCCGTCGGCAGACAGCGGTGAGACAATTACAGTGATCGCAGGAATTCAGGCAGATGCGGCTGATTTCATTTTCCCGTACAGCAGTGAGAGGGCTCTGACGGACGCCGATCTGGTAAACCTGGAAGGGAGCAGTGTGGAGGAAGAACATTATCGCTCACAGCTTGCGATCAACGAGATCCTTGCCAGATACGGCTATGTGTTCCATCCAGAATATGGCGGGTCTTCCGAAGAAGCATATGATCAGTTCAACGGAAAGGCATGGTATGAGGCGGCGAAACCATACTGTCCGTCAACATCGGCAAACGATATGCTTTATACGTATATTACAGACCTTGAACTTTCGAATATCAATGTGATCTGTGAATGGCAGAAGGCACACAACTGCTATTATTAAAAAGCTTCAGCGAAAAGAAAAATAAACAAAATCTAAACAAAAAATAAAAAGAATAAAAAACGACGAAAATTTTTCTCAAAAAAAGGGGAAATTTAGAAAAAAAGAAAAATAGCAAATCAAAACAAAACAGAAAGAAAAAGAAAAGAAAATTTTCAACAAATCAATAGAAGAAAGGTTTGAAAAATTCGGGAAAACAGACAAAAACAGTAAAAATTTCCGCTTCTTGACAGACTGAAAAATAAGAATATATTAATAAAGTGCATTGAATCAATCTTTCATTGGTGCCATATGCTGCAAAGGAGTATGGGATATGATCGCGGAGGAAAGCAAATGCAGATGTCCGCAGAGAGATTGATAAGAACGAGAAGGGACAAAGGAGGAAGATTATGTTTGCACAGATCTTGGCTGTTGTTCTGTTTTTGCTGATGTTTATTCTGATCATCACGGAAAAATGGGAACGGCACGTTGTTACACTGGGGTGTGCGCTGCTGACACTCATTCTGGTCTTCGGAGTGGGGCTGCGGAGCATGAGTGCAGTTACAGAAACGCTCAATCTGAACTGTTTTTTCACAAAAGGATTCTGGTATACGGGAGGTACATCCTCTGAGGCGTCAAGCGGTATCAACTGGGAGACGATTGTTTTCGTAGCCGGAATGATGATCATGGTAGAAGGAATGGCGAGAGTAGGATTTTTCCGCTGGCTGTGCATGCGCCTTGCCAAGCTGGTAAAATATCAGGTAGTGCCGTTGTTTCTTACTTTTATGCTGCTGTCCTTTGTACTGGCAATGTTTATTGACAGCATTACCGTTATCCTGTTTCTTGCAGCAGTAACAATTGAACTGGCGGAATTGTTAAAATTCAATCCGATACCAATGATTCTGTCGGAAATATTCTGCGCAAACCTGGGCGGTTCGGCTACAATGTGCGGAGATCCGCCAAACATCATCATCGGTACTTCCCTCGGATTTTCCTTTGCAGATTTCGTGACAAATACCGGTGTGATTGCTGCCATTTCTCTGGTACTTGTTGTTATTTATTTTTACCTTGTATTTGGCAGAAAGTTAAAAGAAACTGTTGCGTCGGAGCTTGATACGGCAAGCTTTCCGGATCCGTCCGAGGCGATCACGGATCGGAAAGGTTTTATCATCAGCAGTATTATCTTCGCATGTGCAGTTGTTATGCTTGTGACACATGCGCAGACTGGACTGACGGTTTCCTGTATCGGCGTGATTATCACGATTGCTACTTTGCTTGCTGCAGGAAAAGAGGCAATGGGACTTGTAAAAAAGATCGATTATAAGACCCTGCTGTTCTTTATCGGCTTGTTTGTCGTAGTCGGTGGTCTGGAGCAGACCGGTGTGCTTGGTGTGCTTGCAGATTTCATTGGAAAGATCAGTGACGGAAATGCCATGCTGATGATTGCGATCATTGTAGTTATTTCAGCAGTAGCGAGCGCATTTGTAGATAATATTCCGTTTGCAGCGACGATGATTCCGATCATTAGTTCCCTTTCTGCCTCTCAGGGGGTAGCGCTTTCCGTTCTTGCGTGGGGTCTTGCAATGGGAACGGATATCGGAGGAAGCGCCACTCCGATTGGTGCTTCTGCAAACGTAGTTGGTATTGCAACTGCAGCAAAAGAAGGGTATATTATTAAGTGGGGCAAATATTGCAAAGCGATGGTTCCGGCAACACTCATTGTAATTGCAGTATCGATTGCCGTAATCTTCCTAAGATACTTTTAAAGAGAACATAAAAAGGGGGCGCTGCATATGACACAGATTATTTTATCAATTGGCCGTGAATATGGAAGCGGCGGACATGAGATTGCCACAAAGCTGGCAGAAATCTATAAATTGCCGCTGTATGACCACAATATTCTCGATGAAATTGCTGCAAAGAAAAACCTTGATGTCAGCACACTGGAAGAGTACGATGAAAAGAAACACAATATATTTCTGACCAGAACGGTGCGTGGCATGACAAATTCACCGGCGAACAACATCGCGAACCTTCAGTTTAATTTTCTGAAAGAAAAAGCAAATGCGGGAGAGTCCTTTGTGGTAGTTGGACGATGCGCGGAGACAAAGCTGAAAGGCATTACGGACGGTTTGATTACGTTCTTTATCCTTGGTGATAAGGAAGCAAAGATCCAGAGAATCATGAATCTGCATCATATGAATCATCATGATGCGGAAGTTTTCATTGATGAAAAGGATCGCAGGCGTAAAAAATATCATAACGGTCACTGCGAGATGCACTGGGGCGACTCCAGATGCTACGAACTTTCTATCAACAGCAGTAAGCTTGGCATTGATGAGACGGTTCGCATTATGTGTGAATACATTGATGCGCGCAAAGCTGCGCTGGAGCAGAAATAAAGACAGACGGTTGCACAGATCCGGGTTCTTATGGGTCTGTGCAATTTTTTATCTGAAGCAGGGCAGGAAGCACAGGGATTCCAGAAAAGTACGGCAGGGTTCCAGACATTTTGAGTAAAAACATGTAGTGAGAAAGAAAATAGAAGGAAACTGGAAAGAATCACAAAACAAGACACTTTTTAAAATGTTTTTTTGTGGAAAATGCTTGACAGAGTCTGGAAGCCATGATATTATATGTATTGTGTAAATGAGATTTGCCGTACGAAGTGAGGATATTCAGAATATCGTTTGGATATCCGAGAGGGAATCAGGTGAGATGCCTGAGCGGTCCGGCCACTGTATACAGGGAATGAGACTTCGAAGATTCCATTGCTTACCCCGTAGAGCGAGAAGGAGAAGTCGAGTATCGATCTGTAAGTCAGGAAACCTGCTTGGTATGTGAGAAGCGCTCCCGGTAGAGCGAAACACTCCGAACTGGCATAGACAGCCAGTCATTTCAGACATGGGTAGTCGAAATGGAATTGATTTGAAGGAATGTTGTCTCGAGGGCAATGAATATACACAAATATACCTCCTTGAGTTCAGGTTTTCGGTGTTGCAGCACTGGAAATTTCTGAACCTCGTACAGAGAGACATTCCGCAGGCGATCTGTACGATTATACTGCACAGCTTCTGACTGTACTCCGCAATGCAGTCCGGGGCTGTGTTTTTGTTTAAATATTTTGTAACTGTTCAGAGCCAAGCAAAATTTCATAAAACAGGCGGAAAATGC